>Ga0209936_1000121_pt1 | contig 48992 bp, 41 predicted proteins | sample SalPonR1_A_D1_MG_FD_185694 | JGI IMG/M metagenome (GOLD analysis project Ga0209936, IMG submission 185694) | Salt pond soil microbial communities from South San Francisco under conditions of wetland restoration - Salt Pond MetaG R1_A_D1_MG... ...
GAGAAGCGCCGGCCCCAGCATCGAGATCCCGAAGCTGTCCAGCGGGCGACGCGCGCCGATACGGGCCATCTCCTCCCGAAGCACGCGCTGTTCCTCCGCATTCAGGCCACCGCCACCGTACTCTCGCGGCCAGTGGGGTACGGTCCAGCCGCGCTCGGCCATACGTTTACACCAGAGCTGCTGATCCGGGTGCGCCACCTCAGGATTGCGGCCACCCATGTAGTAGTCCTCGAAGCTTCGCACAGGCTCGCGCATGGTCGGCGGGCAGTTATGCTCAAGCCACTCGTGCGCCTCTGCCCGAAATTGCGTCAGATCGGTCACGGCAATGCCTCTTTTCGGTTTCCTCTTCAATTTTGAACATACAGTATGTTTTGCTGTCGCTCAAGTATTCCCAGGCGGCGACACACAGTCCACTCTCGAAACACCGCTACGGATTGAAGTATGATGGCAGCTGATGCACTTGGCACGGGCGACCCCATGACAGGCCTGAAAAAACCTGATCGCAAACACCTGGAGACATGGCTTGCAGACTGCCACGTGGCCTTTGATCACTGCGGCGATTGCGAGGGACTGCACCTCGCTGCACTGCAGTCCGTGGACGGCGTGATAGACAGCCGGATCTTCCTTGAGCACTGGGGCATTCTGTTCACCACGGAACTCGAGATACGTCCCATGGCCATGCTCGCAGTGTGCGCCGATCTCGGCCGGCTCAACATGAATTACCCGACGCTGAAGGTGTTCCTCGATATCGTCGACGACGCAACACCACAACTGGTTGTCGCGGGCACCCTGCCCACGGGCGCGGGTCTCAGTGAAGCCCAGTGTGCTCACTTTGTGTCCACAACAATGGAAGGCACCCGCGAGCTCGCGGCTGAGTGCCTGGCACTGGACTATCTGTTCCCGGAGGGAAAGAGCGAGCGAGCGCCTCCCAGCCGCGCGCTACACTGACCGATCATCCTGTGGACCACGCGTGCGCCCCGTCTGCATCAGCCAGCGCCGTTTTCGCGCGAGCAAGAGTGTCGCCAACAGACCAAATACGCCAAAGCCCAGCAGCGATACAGCAAAACCGAAGGCATCCGCGAGTGCCCCCAGAACGAACGCTCCGATAGCGGGCGTTCCCATTGCCAGCACCGTCCACAGACTGAGCACGCGTCCGCGGAAGCTGTCATCCACCCGCAGCTGCGCCAGCGCCTGACAGCCTGTGCCGACCATCGTCGTGATCATGCCAACTGCCATCACCAGGACGCCTACTGCCACCACCCCGGGCAGCAGGTAGATCAGCATCAGGGCCAGCGATCCGGCCAACAGGCTCCCGATCACGATGGAAAGCAGCCGCGTTTCATTGCCGCTCTGCCGGGAGATAATGAGACCGCCGAGAATCGACCCCACGCCCGCGCAGGCGGTCAGCATGGCAAGCGTGGATGCGTCACCGCGCAGGAGTCTGCCCGACAGCGCCGGCAGCAGTTCGATCGCCGTGCGTCCGAGCATGCCGTTGATCAGCGTGAAGGCAAGAATCAGCCGTATACCCCTGTGCTGCCTTGCATAGCGCAGCCCAGCTGCCAGTTCAACGCGCATGGAGCGCGACGCACGGGTATGCGCCGCGTTCTCGATACGCAGGGAGAGCATGACCGGCAGAGTCAGCAGGAAAAGCAGGCTGGACGCGACAAACGCCCAGGCCACTGACACCACGGCAAGCAGACCCGCCCCCGCCGCCGGACCGACTATTCTTGAGGTATTGAAGATAATCGCCGAATAGCCAATGGCGCTGGGCAACGCATCGCGGGTGACAAGCCGTGGAATCAATGCCAGACGAATCGGCGTGTGCGCTGCCGTGGCGGCCCCCAGCAGCACGGCCAGGCAGAGCAATGCCGGCAGCGAAAACAGGCCGAGCGCCAGTGTCAGCGCCGTGACAGCGGCAATTGCCGCCTGACAGGTCAACGTCGCAAGCAATCCGTTACGTGGATTGATCCTGTCGGACACAATGCCAAATATCGGTGACAGGACGAAGGTGGGCAGTAGCATCAGGCTGGCGACCATGCCCACCCAGAACGCGGATTCAGTCAGTTCCCAGGCGCTCCACCCCAGCAGGAAACGCAGGAGCCAGCCGGCAAATGTGGAAAAACAGCTGGAGACGAAGTAACGTCGGAACAGCGGCTCGGCAAAGGCAGAACGGTGCCGGGGCGATTCGCTGGTGTCGGGGGCGATCAATGCAGTACCTGAAACCCATTCTGAAAGGGGGCGGGACACTACGCGCAATGCCGGCACGGCGCAAACCGGCGCCAGGCCAGCTGCCGGGAAAACCCGCGGCGAGCGCACTGTCAATGCAGGCAAAACCTGACAATACAAGGAGACGTGCATGAGTGACAACACAGCGTTCAACCCTGACGCGATCATTCGCAAGGCCATATGGGTGATTGCCGATCCCAGCGGCTATTTCCGTCAGATGCCGCGCAGCGGCGGTTTTATGGAACCCATGGTGTTTATTGCGATCATGGCCGCTGTTCTTGGGGTTATCTCCGCTGTCTGGGCCTTGTTCGGGGCCACCACGGGCGTCGTGGCCGGTGGTTTTCTTGCCGCGCTGATCGTGACGCCAATCGCCGCGGTGATCGGCGCCTTTATCGGGGCCGCCGTTCTGTTCGTGATCTGGAAGCTCATGGGCTCGAATGAAAACTACGAGACGGCCTTCCGCTGCCAGGCCTCTGTGGCTGCTACCTATCCTATTGTCGGCGTCGTTTCCATCATTCCCTATGTCGGCAACATTCTTGCCATTGCCTGGGGCGCTTTCCTTATGATTGAGGCCAGCGTTCAGGTCCATGGGCGCTCCCGCAAACTCGCCGCCACGGTTTTCGGCACACTCGCCGTACTGCTGATCCTGTCCAATACGGCAGGCGAACGCGCCTCGCGGCAGATGGCGGAGCGAATGGAAAACATAGGCTCTGAATTTGAAGGCTTCGAGGAAATGTCACCAGAGGAGGCAGGCCGCAAGGTGGGCGAATTCCTGCGAGGCATGGAGGAGGCACAGAAAAAAAACAACTGACCCTCGCGCCTGAGTGGGGCACTCCGCCCCGCTCTCCCGACAACATGGGGTCCACTGGCTGATCCCGGTTCCGCCTCCAGAACAAGACGACGCAAACAGAGAGACCCTGCCGGGCACATCGCAAGCCGGCAGGCGCCACGCTTGACAGCGCACTGAATTGGGATTATTTTCCCATTTTGGCCGTCGCGCACTCATGACATGCCCGTGATGACATTCGCCAGAGAGGCCCGGCAGGGCCATCAGGAGATGAACCATGAAGATGACAAGCACCTGTAAACCCGTCGTTACCGCCAGCGCCCTCGCGCTGGTGCTGACTGCCTGCGGAGGCGGAGGCGGTGGTGGCGGCTTTGTCGGCAACAGCGCCACGGATACAGTCACCGGCGGCGGCAGTACCAGCAGCATCGACCAGAGCACTACCGGTACTATTGACGGCTTCGGCAGCATTTTCGTGAACGGCGTCAGGTTTGAGACTGACAACGCGGAGGTTCTCATTGACGGCGAGACCCGCGGCGAGGATGCGCTCAGTGTCGGCATGGTCGTTACCGTTCAGGGTGAAATCAATGACGACGGTGTCAGCGGGACTGCACAGCGCATCCTCTACGACGACGAGCTGACGGGACCGGTTACCAGCATTGAATACAGCCCGGACGACGACGCACTGCTCATGCGCGTGCTCGGGTTTGCCGTGATTGTCGAGCGCAACGGCACGCGCTTTGATGACACGACCTTTGACACCCTTGTCGTGGACGACGTCGTGGAAGTCTCCGGCTTTATTGGCCAGGGCAACCGGCTGCGCGCGACACGGATCGAACGCAAGTCCCGGTTCCAGCCCGGCCGCACGGAAGTGGAACTGAAAGGCCGCGTGCGAAACCTCACCACAAGCACCTTCACCCTCGGCGAGCTCACCGTGGATTACTCAAATGCCGAGCTGGACGACCTCGACAGCGGCGTACTCGAGGACGGGCTGTTTGTTGCAGTTGAAGGCACATTGAATGGCAGCACCATTACCGCTAGTGAGGTTGAAGGTGAAGACGAGCCGAACCGCGGCGGGCGTTTTACCGAGGGCGAAGCAGTGCGTCTTCACGGCAGTGTGTCCCGCTACGTCAGTAACGCCGACTTTCGTATCAACGGCACACCGGTGGACGCATCATCGGCAGCTCTCAGTCCCGCCGACCTCACGCTCTTCAACGGTGCCGTGGTCCAGATAAACGGCACCTGGAATGGCAATGTGCTGGTCGCAGACGCGGTCGAGGCCCGCCGCGGTAGAATCAAGGTTGAAGCAAGCGTGGACAATGTCGATGCCGACGCCGGTGAAATCAGCCTGCGGCTATTCTCCGGCACAGTCGACGTCCTGGCAAACGCCCGAACCCGATTCGATGACGAAACCGACCAGATCAGGCGTATGTCCCTGGCCGATGTTCGCAGCGGTGACTTTCTTGAAATCGAGGCCTACCTGTCGGGCGACCGACTGATTGCGACGCTGATAGACCGGGACGATCCCGACGATGACGTGATCAGAGCACCCGTTGAATCCTTCGTAGCAAATTCGGACATCACGCTTCTTGGCATCACCTATCAAATCGGCGATACCGAATACGAAGATGCGGATGACAACACGGTGGATGCCGACAACTTTTTCAATCTGCTCCAGATCGGAGATCTGGTGAAAATAGAAGACAAGGAAGAGGCGAACGGCGTGGCCGATGAAATCGAACTGGAGGACCGACTGCGACTGGAAGGGACCCGAGAGTTCGGCTGTGGGTTCGAGGATGACAGCAGCAGCTGCGATGCTTCAATCTTCGACGACGAATCAACGGACGACACGTCGGGAGATGATGCTCTCGACGAGAGCGAGTCGCTGGATGATGTCAGCGACAATGAATCCCCGGACGATGACGTGACCGGTGACGACCTCTCCGAGGACGACATCGACGATGCCGCCACAGGCGATATTGATGGCGACACAACGGATGAGGACGGGGCCGACGACGGTATCTGACGCATACGCTCTCCGGGTCTTCGCAACGGGGCCCGGGATGCCGCGACCCGCACGGAGTGTGCTAACGTGCGCCGTTATCCATTTACAGGCGGCACTTGATCGGGCATGACAGCGGCGGATCAAAAAGACGAGGATCGGGCGGCGCTGGAGGCCCTGCAGTCAGATATCCAGCAGAAGCGTTTCGCTTCTGCCCTGGAGCGCAGCCGTGACATCCTTGAGGATGACACTGATGCGGGACCCGCCGTGTGGGCGCTCTGCGGCAAGGCACTTGAGGGCCTTCAGCGCAATGGCGACGCGCTGTCCATTTACCTTCAAGGCCTGGAGCAATACCGCGACAACGCGCGCCTGCATCTTTATGCCGGACATGCACTGACCCGTGCAGGACAGTCGCAGCAGGCGGTTCATCACTTTCATCAGGCTCTCAGGATCAACCCCTCGCTGCTGGATGCCTACCGGGGATTGCTGAACTTCGAGGCCGTACACCCAGACAGCCGGGACGCGGCGCGCATTCTTTCCGTTGCGCTGAACGAGTCCCGCAGTGAGATGGATCGTGCCAGAGCCTGCTTTCTGCTGGGCCAGATTTCCGTGGATGCCGGTCGCGACGATGTCGGCTTTACGTTTTATCGTCGCGCGAACCACCTTGTCGGCAGTGGCTTCAGCGCCAGACAACAGCAGTACACGGTGCCGGCCTCAACGCTCGCGATCAAACGGCAGTATTTCCGCGGTCAGGCAGCAAAAACGTCACCTGGTGGACGCTGTCCGGCCATTATCATCGCGGGACTACCGCGCTCCGGAAAGAGCCTTGTTGAATCAATGCTGGCAGCAGACGCCGACGTTCTGCCGGGGGGAGAGCTCGCATTTGTTCGCCGCTTTGTATCCGACCTCGATACCTCGGAGGATATTGCCGAGCTGGCTGCCGGTCTTCGCCGCAGGGCCGCCGAGAGCCCGAACGGCTCTCCGCTAGCCCGCCGCTACCGCGATTTCGCACAACGCGCCCGACCTGATCACCCGCCGCGTTATGTCACGGACACCTCGCCGGCCAACCTGCGACGCATTGGCTACCTGTCACTGTTGCACCCCGACGTGCCCATCGTCTTTTGTCGGCGGAATCCACTGGATCTGGCTGTCGCGCTGTATTTCAAGCATTTCAAGACCGGCCATGGCTACAGCTACAGCCTGGTGACGATCGGCAGGGCCATCGCCAGATCAGAACTGCTGATGGCGCACTGGCTGCGTGAATTGCCCAACCCGATAGCCACGGTACATTATGAAGCGCTCACCACAGATCCGACCGGCGCCCTGCAGGCGCTTGTACAGGAACTTGAACTCGACATTCATGTCGGCCACCACACAGTATCTGATTGCCCTCCCGCGGCGGTGGCATCCGAATGGCGCCTTTTTACGTCACGCTCAATCGATTCCCACGGCAGCATCCGGCCGGACCTGATAGGCTTTGGCGCACGCTTCCAGCAACAGATGCAAGCCGCAATGACGGCGTACAAGGAGGACCATGCGAACGCCCCTCGCATCGACGTTTGACCACTGGATACGCCGGGACTTCCGCGACATGAATACCGCACTGGAGGAGTTGTACTTCGCCCAGGAAAATCGGGATAACGTGGACGGGATCGGCGACGGAATCAAGCAGCAGCTGGTTGCCGAGGGTCGGGACTACATCGCGCAGTTGCTCAAGGAGGGCAACACCGACGAAGGCTTTGACAACGGCTTCGAGCTGCTCGGCAACGTGGGCTTCTACATGGCAGCGTGCCGGCGCCACGGCGTTACCGACCCGGCACGCGAAACCCGATCCCCCCTGAGAGAGGCCTCCGCACTGGCCATGCAGCTGGGGGCCTCACTGGGCGCTGTCCCGCGCTTCGCCTCAAGCCACCTGGAAACGCACAACCGCGCCGTGAATGGCGTCTACAAGACCTTCACGGCGCTGAATGACGAGCGCATCTTCATCGACTACAACACCCGCGGCGTGTTCGGCTACATTCGCACCGCCGAGGCGCTGCTGCACTCCCTGCCGCTGGGTGTCTCCCACCCGGTCACTCTCGATCTGCTGCGGGTTGCCCGGGCAGCCCTCGAGGACGTTTTTGCCTCTAATCAGGAGCTGTTTAACGCGCTTGATATGCAGCGATTTTTCTTCTGCATCCGGCCCTATTACAAGCCACATCGCGTCGGTCTGCGCGAGTACCGCGGGGCGAACGCCGGCGACTTTGCGGGCATCAACGTGATCGATCTGCTGCTCGGCCTGTGCCGCGCCGACGATCCCTATTACTCCCAGCTGCTCGTGGACAAGTTTCTGTTCATGCGGCCCGAGGACCAGCTGCTGCTTCGCGACTGCATGCGGCGCAAAAGCCTGCTGAACAGCTTCCTAGACGACGTTGAGGAGCACGCCGGGGAAGACTGGTTCCAGACCAACGTGTCTGCATTCCTTGAGGTGTGCGAGGCACATGGCAGGGTTGCTGTTCAACATCATGAACTACTGGTCGAGAAGTATATCGTGCAGCCGGCGTCGGACGCTGGCCTCGAGGACAAGGCGGATCTCAGTGCCAGCGGGCCGCCGCTGCCGGTCTTACTCAAAGGCCTGAAGACACTGTGCGATCTCCGCTCCGCGGCGCCGCGGGATGACATTCCTTCGCGATACCGGGATATCGAGCGACTTAAGGCTTCTGTCCAACGATAAACGCATCCGGTGGCGCAAAGTTCACGGGTATCTCACCCGTCAGTGACATCAGGAAACTCACGATTTCCGCCGTCGCGCTGTCGTCAGGGTCCCGTCCGAGCTGCACACGGGCCATGACGCGCACTGCCTGCGCCAGTGTCGCTACCGAGGCATCGTGAAAATAGGGCGCCATCTCTGCGACGTTGCGCAGCGAGGCAACCCGGAAAACATCGCGGTCCGCCTCGCGGCCGCTCTTTTCCATCACGCCGTGATGCGGTTCATCAGAGCCCGTGTGCTCCCAGTAATCCGCCACCAGGCCAAACTTCTGCAGTGACTGGCCGCCCAGCAATTCGCCACCGTGGCAACCGGCGCAGCCCATGTCCATGAACCGCCTGAGACCGGATTTCTGCGTTTCCGTCATGGCGGCATCGTCGCCCGTCAGCCAGGCGTCGAAGGGGGCCGGCGTGCGCAGGGTACGCTGGTAGACTTCCAGCGCCTGACCATAATGATCGACAGTCAGAGGCTCATCGGCATCGGGAAAGGCTGCCGAAAATTGCGGCCGGTAACCGTGCTCGGCCAGCGGCGGCAGAATATCGTCCCGCCGCTCAAAACCCATCGAACCGGTAATGGAACCCAGTGCCTGTACCTTTCCGGACTGACGGTCAGCCAGCCAGCGCAAGCCCGCACCCGCTGTCTGCGTATTGAATACGGTCATCGAGTGAAACCCGGTCCGGCCGCCGCGGGCAGTTGTGCAGCGAGTACGCCGATCAGAGCCATGGTCTTCGATCAGATGACAACTGGCACAGGCGGTATCGCCACTCGAGGACAGGCGCGGGTCCCACAACAGGGCACGTCCGAGTGTCGCCTGCGGGGCAAGGCGCTCCTCAGGGGAAACCGGCGGAATGGCAATAAAATGCCCGTTGGCCCGTTCCCGCAATGTTACGTCGGCCCGCGCTATCTCTATCGGCAAAGTCAGAACGGCAGATAATGCCAGCAGGTGCATGACGTGTCGTTCTGTTGGACGCTTCATTATGCCCTTTCTGCAATGTAATAGGAGTGCCAGCGGCGGGAGCAAGCGGCGCCAATGAGGCCTTAACAGCCCGATTGACGCTTATGCGCCGCCGCCACTTTTCGCCGACATCAACTAGAACTGAACCGCCACACGTCCATACAGGAAACGCCCGTTAAAGCCGAAAGGCGAAAAACCCGAATAGGGGAAAATGCGATCAAAGGTCGTAGGCGTCAGCCCCGCAGCCAGATCGTTGGACACGGTGTCATCAGGGTAGACGTCGAAGAGATTGTTCGCACCCACGGCTGCGGATATGTTGCTGGTGAAGGAGTAAGCCACCTCCAGATCGGTGATCCATTGTGCATCCAGCTTTTCGTCGAACTCCGCGGAAGTGCCAGGGTCGAGTGTCTCGCCGAAGCGGGTAAATCGAAGGTCTACCGTCAGATCGTTAAAGTACCAGGCACCACCCAGGTTGATTTTGTCTTCCGGACCGCCATCCTCGAATCGCGTCACTTCACGGCGGGCAAAGAGGTTGTCCTCGGTTACGCCAATCAGTGACAGTTCTTCCGGCGGCGGCAGCACGCGAGTCACCTTGTTATCTGTGTAGTTGTAACCGCCGTTCAGACGCAGCGAACCCCACTCCCCCAGTTCCAGGTTGTAGGTTGCGACAACATCAAAGCCACTGGTCTCGCTGTCGATGCCGTTCAGGAAAAAGCGCGCTCGATTGGCGCCCGTGCCTGCCAGCAGTTGCTCAACGCCCGGACCGGAAAGGTTCTCGGACAGGACAATGCGGTCATCTATTTCTATGTAAAAGTAGTCTGCCGTAACGGAGAGCCCGTCCAATGGCTGCCACGAGAAACCACCCGAGAAAGATATACTGGTCTCTTCTTCCAGACCCGGTGAACCGAGCGCCCTGGCGACGTCACTGTCAGGGCGGAAGGTGCCAGTCTCTGTCGGCACGGCATCGACAAAAACGGTGGCGATGGAGGTAAAGGACTGCTGGGCCAGTGATGGCGCACGAAAGCCGGTCGATGTGGATGCGCGCAGGGCAAAACCCTCTATGATTTCATAGCGCGTGGCGAACTTGCCGTTGAAGGTTGAGCCGAAATCCGAATAGTCCTCAAAGCGGCCGGCAACGGCCACGTTCCAGCGCGAGGTTACGTCGGCATCAATATCCAGATACAAACTGATGTTATCGCGACTGGCATCGACCTCAGACTCGGGGGTGAAGCCCGGAAATACCTGGGACCCGGCGGCGCGATCTTCAAATTCGCCGAGCTGATAACTGCCTGGCTCTCCGGCGTCTATCTTGTAGGTCTCATCGCGGTACTCAACACCGAAAGCGACGTTGACGGGTCGGCCACCCAGATCCAGGAGCTTTGATGCGCCCGCATTGAACACCAGGTGCTCATTGGTCAAAGTACCGGCGAAGAACTGCGTGGGACTGTCGGGGCCGAAGGATGCATTCAGCGTGTTCTTGATCGTATAGTCGAGCTCATTGCCGCCGACCAGTAGTGAAGCGTCTACATCCCAGCCATTCCAGTCACCGCGCACACCGGCGGCGACGCTGTAGTCCGTAATGTCGGATGTGATGAGTGGCAGGAAGCCATCCGGGTAGATTTCTGTCCAGTTGCGGCTGTCCTGGGCGCGGCGATAAAAGCCCGCACTTTCACCCTGACGCTCACCGTAACTGCCGAAGCTGTACAATTCCCAGGCATCGTTCAAAGGTACCCCGGCGTTATAGAACAGCGCGGTATCCTCGACATCCGCATTGCCAAAGCGGTGATTGATGCGATCAAAATCCAGCTCCCTCGGATCCGCACTGCCATCGGCAAGGCTTGCGTAATTGTTTCGCGGATCAAAGCCACTGCGATTGGTGGGATCGCGATCCCGGAATTCACCGGAGACATTGAGATAACCACCGTCACCGATCTCTACACCGCCATTCAATCGGACTGTCAGTGTATCTCCGTCATTGACATTCCGGTCGCCACCTGGCGTCAACTGCAGGGCGCCATCAGGCCCGATACTGGCGCCTCCCAGCCCCGGCGTGCCGTCCATTTCAGTGTCGTACTCGCCATAGGTGACCGACGCACCAAAGCCACTGGATGCATCCTTGAGCACAATGTTGATGACGCCGGCGATGGCATCGGAGCCGTATTGCGCTGCAGCCCCGTCTCTGAGCACTTCAATGCGCTTGATGGCATTGGCAGGAATCATGTTCATATCAACAGCGGACGAGCCACGTCCAACGGAGCCGTTCAGGTTTAGCAGCGCAGATGCATGCCGACGCTTTCCATTGACCAGAACCAGCGTGTGATCGGGAGCCAGGCCGCGCAGCGTTGCCGGACGTACGTGATCGGTGCCGTCGGTGACAGAGGGCAGCGGAAAGTTAAAGCTGGGCAAAAGGCGGTTGAGCAACTGGTTGGTTTCGGTGATACCGGTGGACATCAACATGTCCTCGGAAATCACGTCGATAGGCACAGCGCTCTCGAGAACCGAGCGATCAGAGCGCCGGGTCCCTGTAACAACTACCTCCTCGACTATGGCCTCAGCGCCGGGCTCCTGCGCGATCACGGTTGCAGCGCACAATGTAGCGGTTACGCCGGCCATGGCCACGGCCAGTGGCCGTCTTGCAAAGTCATTCTGTCGCATCATTCTGCCCCCTATGTCGTATCACCTGTAGATTGATGTTTGACCTTATCTTTCCGGGTGCTGAACGTAGATAATCGAACTCGGTGGGACAATGGCTGATCCTGTGAATAATTACCTTTGGCTTCCCGCTGGGGCACCGCTGCAGCAGTCTGCCCCCCGATTAACAGATAGCTAAAAAAATACTCCAGCCTCTGACGACGGCTGTCTCAGGTGGCGCTACTGGCTTGTTTCATCCGCTTCCGTGGCTGAGTCTGTGTTGCCGACGATGCCACCACTTGGCGGCCTCATCAAGGACCAGGAGAGACAGGGCAACAGCCAGCAGAAGGCTCCAAAGCGACAGAGAAACCGGTTCCACTGCAAGAACGTCGCGCAGCACCGGCATGTACATCGCTCCGATATGCACACCCTGCGCGAGGACCACCGCCAGAATCAACAGCCGGTTGGCGGCAATCGGAACCTGCAACACGGAGCGGCTTTCGGAACGACAGCTGAAGGTATGTACATTCTCGAACAGCACCATCAGCAGCAGCACCAGGTTGCGGGCCTCAAATTCGCCCATGCCGAAGACCTCGAACAGCACGAAAAACAGCACGAAGGCTGCACTCCCCATGTAGCCACCCGAAACCAGGGTCTGACGGATCATGCGCCGGTTGAAAATCCGCTCACGCACGGGGCGCGGCTTGCGCTTCAGGGCCCCGGGCTCCACGCCCTCAGAGGCCAGTGCAACATCCTGAATCCCGTTGGTAACCAGATTCAGCCAGAGCAGCTGTATCGCGGTAAGCGGCAGCGGAAGTCCGGCGAAAAGCGCAAGAAAGAACAGGAGGACCTCGGCAATGCCGGTTGACAGCAGCAGCCAGGTCACCTTGCGCACATTGTCATAGGCGCCGCGCCCCTGCTCGATACCATCGACAAGTGACGCAAAGTTATCATCACTGAGGATCAGCGAGGCGGCCCGGCGTGCCACGTCGGTGCCACCGCGACCCATGGCGACGCCAATGTGCGCCGCCTTCAGGGCAGGAGCGTCGTTGACGCCATCGCCGGTGACCGCGATCAGTTCTCCGGCATCCTGCAGCAGTTCGACGATCTGCGTTTTCTGCGACGGCTCTACCCGGGCGAATACGGGAGCGGCGCGGACACGCGCCGCGAGTGTTTCGGGGGCATCTTCAAGGTCGCGCAGCGCCGCACCGGTCAGTGCCTCCGACTCTTCATCTGCCAGCTCCAGCTGGCGCGCGATCGCCAGCCCCGTGGCGGGATGATCGCCGGTAATCATCCGGATCTGTATACCTGCATCGCGGCAGCGCTTCACCGCCTCGGGCACCTCCTCCCGTATCGGATCAATCAGTGCTGCAAAGCCCACGAACTCGAGTCCGGCGAGGTCCTTTGCACCGTAATCGCTGGCCGTCCCGGATACGTGCCCGCTGGCGATCGCAAGCACTCGATACCCTTCCCGCGCCAGGCATTCCTCGCGCTCAAGCAGCGCATCCCGGTCGATGTCTGCACACATGGGCAGGACCGCCTCTGCGGCGCCCTTTACGTGGGCCACCACCGTATCGTCGACCTCATTGAAGGTTGCGGCGAAGCGCCGCTCGGAGCTGAAGGGCACACTGGCGACCTCCGGATAACGCTCGAGCAGCCGCTCGCGCTCCGCATTCGTCTTGGCGCCGAGCACCAGGAAGGCCAGATCGACGCTATCGCCCTCGGTGCTCGCAGGCTTTCCCGTCTCGTCAAAGCGGATGCAGGCGTCGTTACACAGCATGCCGGCGCGTACCAGATTCTCTATGGCGGTTGCGGCATCGTCCTGCGGCTCACTGTCATCACGATGTATGCGACCGTCAGGCCTGTATCCCTCGCCCGAGACATCCCACTGCTCGCCATTAGCAAGCTCCAGGCGCTGTATGGTGAGCTGGTTCTCTGTCAGCGTTCCCGTCTTGTCACTGGCAATCAGCGTGCAGGACCCGAGACCCTCAACGGCGGTCAACTGACGCACGATAACATTGCACCGCGCCATCCGCCGGGTCGCAAGCGCCATCGCCACGGTAATGGCGATGGGCAGGCCCGCTGGAATCGCCGACACCGCGAGGGCCACACCGAGAAAGAATATCTGCTCGGGTGTCTCACCACGCAGGAACTGGCTGACGCTCAACAGAACAACGGCAAAGAGCACGAAAAGTGCGATCTGCCGGGTGAGACGCCGAAGCTTCAATACCAGTGGTGGTGCCTGTGACTCCCCGTGCGCCAGAGACTCGGCGATCTGTCCGACCTGGGTGTCCTTGCCAATACGGCAGACAATACCGCGGGCGTTGCCGTTGATAACGCTGCTGCCGGCGAAAGCCATGGTGGTGCGCTCGTTGACGACAGCATCTTCTTCCACCTCGTCGTCTGCATTCTTGGCTACCGGGGTAGATTCACCGGTCAGTGGTGCCTCGTCCACCTCCAGGTCCGCGCTGGACAGCAGGCGAAGATCCGCCGGCACGGCGTCACCCTGTGCTAGATCCACAATGTCACCGGGCACCAGCACTGTGGCATCCACTCGCTCCTCGCGCCCGGCCCTCACTACGCGAGTGCGCACCCGGATCATCTCCTGAAGGGCCGATGCGCTAGCCTCGGCACGGCCTTCCTGCAGGGCACCGACCACGGCATTGATCAGCAACACCGCAGCAATGAATGTCGCGTTGGCAAGATTGTCTAGCGCCAGCGACACCACCGCAGCGACGAGCAGTATATAGACGAGGGGATCCTTGAACTGACGTACAAAGATGCGTACCGCGCCGGCCCTGTCTTCCTCGGGGAGTGCGTTTTTACCCCAGAAAACCTGCCGCTTCTCCACCTCGTCGACGGCAAGCCCGTCGGCATCACTGTCTAGCCGACCGAGTGCCTCGCGACCGGCCAGGGCGTGCCAGGCAGCTTCGGGGGACGCTTCATGATCATGCGTCATGCTGCGCGCTGCGCACGGTCAAGGCCAGCGAGGTCAGCAGCGTTCCGTTGAACAGTATTTCGATTGCCAGGAACAGCCCGATTACCCAGAGCCCGGTTGCCGGCCAGCCCAAAATGATCAGAACGGCAAGCACGACGTTAATGAGGCCGGTAAACGCAGCCAGCTTCCAGCGCCAGCCTCGGCGCTGCCACTGCCATGCGTAATAGAGACGAAAGACGCCGATGGCGAGCAGGAATGCCGCGAGCAGCAAAGTAAGTGATAACGAGCCACTCAGCGGGTCCCACAGCAGAAGACCACTGAAGATCAGATAGATCACCGCGACAAGGAGATGCAAACCACGGCCTCCCCAGCTTTCCTCACGTGCGGCAAAGCCGTGCCATAGCTGCAGCAGGCCGGCCGCAAGAACCAGCGCACCGAAAACGATCACGCTCGCCATTGTGAGCGCAAAAGTAAAAAAGAGTCCTGCGATGCCAAACGCAATCATGGCAATGCCAAGGGCAAGCAACCAGCCCCACTTCACGGGGAGTTCCACCGATTCTTCGATAAGGGTTGCGCCGGGTTCGTTGTATCCGTCAGTCATGACTTCTCCTTTGCGCCGGTGACGCTGTCTGCACCATCAGGACCGGCCTGATGCACGGGGACACACCATCCACCCTGATAATCCGGTGTTCTCCCATTGGCCGGCTTTTCAGTTTCTGTACGGTTTATGCATGCTACCAGCCCGCCAGCTACTGAAAAACCGCCGTCACGGACGCGACGATCGCGTGTTGTGCGACTGTCGGGACAAGATACGTGGCCAGCGGGCGGGTCGGCGTACCGCACCTCATTCGGACATGTTAGGAGGCCGTGTGGCGCTTCCACGCCGTCGGTCGTCGTGCTCGTCTGCGTGCCGACCTCAAGCTGCAGCCCTGACCCGAGGTCACCGGATAGCGTAGACTTGGCGTCCACACATTCCTCTTTTCCGGAGACCGTATCTTGATCAGATCCATCACCTGCGCATTTATCCTGTTATTCACGAGCATCGCGCCCGATGCGGGCGCCAGCTATGGCTACTATGTCGGCAAGAACCTGACGGCCGACGGCAGTGTGCTGCTCGGCGGTACCGGCGAGGAGCCCTCCAGTCACTGGCTGGAGATTGTGCCGCGCCAGACGCACGCCGCCGATGCAACGATTACCGTCGGCGCCACGGCCTCTGCCTCGCTGCCTGCCCGGCTGATCGACATTCCACAGGTGCGAGAGACCTTCCGTTACATCACGATGAACTACACCAGCTATGCCGGCTTTCCAGCACCGATAACGAATGGCGGTCTCAATGAGCATCAGGTCGCGATTCGCGACATCTGGTCGCCGTCACGGGATGAGCTGGTGGCAATGACACCCAGAGATCAGACGGGCCCAAATTACAGCGATCTTGCCCGCATCGCGCTGGAGCGCGCACAAACAGCGCGGGAGGCCGTGGAGATTATCGGCGCACTGATCGACGAGTTCGGCTACACCACCTACGGCGGCAACTCCCACCTGATCGCCGATGCGAACGAAGGCTGGGTCGTTCTAGAGTTCGCCGGTGGTCAGGGTCTGTGGGTCGCGGAGCGTCTGGGCGCAAACGATGTCAGGGTCAGCTATCCCGGCTATATTGGCGACGTTCCCGCAGACTACCTCAGCCGCGATGATTGGATGGGATCGCCAAACCTGATCGATTTCGCGATAGAGCAGGGCTGGTACGACCCGGGCTCGGCGCAACCCTTCAACGTCGACAGGGTCTATGGTCTGGGCGGCATCATGCGTCACCCGGGCACCAAGTATGTCTCGCCGCAGATGCTCGAGGAGGAATTCCGGGCAATGGCCCCGGTGACACCGAGGGCGATGATGGCCATGGTCCGCGACCCGCGGATTGCCGATGACCACGCAGGGTACGGCCAGGTCGCCCAGCTGCGAAATGATCTACCCCACCCGGACCTGGGACTGCTCTGGGTCGCACCCACAGGGTCGGTCACCGCGCCCTTCCTGCCCTGGTGGATCGGTACGCAGGAAGTGCCCGCGGAGTACGGCCAGCATCGCTATCTTACAGAGGGGTCCGGGCCCAGCTTCATCAATCCCGACTTCCAGCTGCGCGAGGCGACTGAGTTCGCAGGCCGTGTGTTCAAGCGTCTGATGTACTATACCTGCGCCCGTCCGGACGAACTCCTCGACCGTGTCCAGGGCACGCTGCGGGCATTCGAAGACAACATCCGTTCCGCTCTGCCACACATCGAACGAGCCGCGGCCCTCGCCTATGCCGCCGGTGAACCGGCAGCAGCGCAGACGCTGCTCACCCGCGAGAGCCATTCCCGCGCCGCCGAAGCGCTGTCCATTGGACGCGATCTGGTGGCCGGTATCGGTACCGAGGTACGGCTTCGTCATGGCGTTCCGCCGGCGCCGAACGCAGGTGCTATCAACGACGGTGGCACCGCCGTCAGCTGTCTGGTGGGCGCCGATCCCGACCGATTGCCCGCGGACCGGGCAGCGTATCGATGAGCATGCCCGAGCCACTCGATCCCCGTATGCGCAGTGGCGTTGAGCTTCATCGCAAGGGCGATGTCGCTGCGGCAGCGAAGATCTACATGGATATACTCGGGCGGGAACCGCAACATTGGCAGGCGCTGCATTATCTGGGCCTCGCCAGGCTGCAGCAGGGCCGACTCAATGATGCCGATAGCCTTTTGTCGCGCTCCGTCAGCATCGAGCCACGCAACGCCAATGCCTGGAGCGACCTTGGCAGTGTCAGGGTCAAAGCGGATACGCCACAGGAAGCCCTGGCTCCCTTCTCCAGGGCACTCGAACTGTCTCCGGAGCATCCCGACGCGCTGAACAACATGGCCAGGGCGCTGCGCCAGCTGAGCCGCTTCGATCAGGCGCGACCGCTGCTGGAGCGTCTGGTGGCGCTGCAGCCGGGACAGCCCGACCCCCTGCGAGCACTCGCCGATGTGCAGACCAAGAGCGGCGATGTCGTGTCGGCGATAGACACCTTTCAGGAAGCCCTGAAGATCGATCCGGACGATCCGCGTATCCGACTGGGCCTCGGGGATGCCTGCGAGTCTGCAGGACGCTTTCGACAGGCGCGGATGCAATATCTGTCCATCCTGCGCCGGGAACCGGAGAGCCCACTGGCCCTGTCCCGGCTATTACAGATGCGTGAGGGCGAAGTGGACCCGACGTGGGTGCAGACAGCGCAGCGCCTGGCAGAGAGTAGCGCCACCCCGGAGGAAGGGCGCATTCGTTTGAACATTGCGCTTGGCTATCATGCAGATCGCGCTGGTGAGTACCGCACGGCCTTCCGGCATTTGCGCCGCGGCTACGACGCGGAAGCAGCGCGCAAACCCTTCGACAGTGACGGCTACAGTCGCGCGATTGACCGCCTGATCGACACGCTGGACAAATCCTTCTACGCTGAAGCAAGGGATTCGGGCCTCGACTCGGAGCGCCCGATCTTCGTCGTCGGTATGCCCCGCTCCGGAACCACGCTCACCGAGCAGATCCTCGCCAGCCACTCTCAGGTCGCCGCCGGCGGTGAGATGTCGATGCTGCTGAAAGTCAGCTACCAGATCGGTGAACTGTCCCGCTCTGGCAAGCCCTACCCCGAAGGCCTGTTGACAACCGGCCGCGTCTCGCTGCGACGCATGGGGCGACGCTACCTGGAGGCGCTGGACAAGGTGTCAGAGCGCGCCGACCGTATCACCGACAAGCTGCCGTTCAATTTCATGCATCTGGGCGTGATCGCCCTGCTGTTCCCGGGCGCAAAGGTGATTCACTGCCGCCGCCATCCACTGGACAACTGTCTGTCCTGCTATTTCACGAGTTTTGCTGATCAGATAAGCTTCGCCAACCGTCTGGATACCCTCGGGCGTTATTATCTCGACTACCATCGGCTGATGCAGCACTGGCACGCGGTGCTGCCGATAGAGATTCTGGACCTGCATTACGAAGAGATGGTGGATGACACACAGAGTCAGGTCCATACCCTCCTCGAGCACTGTGGCCTGCCGTGGGAGGATGCCTGCCTGGACTTTCACCGCACCGACCGCGGCGTGCGGACCCCGAGTCGCTGGCAGGTCCGCCAGCCCATCTATCGCGGTTCACTCCAGCGCTGGCGCAATTATGAGACGGAGCTGGCCCCCCTGCGGGAGACCCTCGCACCAATACTGCCCGCCGCAGACGCACCCTGAGAGGTGCTGCCGGCGGCGGGCACGATCAGTTCACCCGGCAGTTCACGTAGGGGCCGTGACGGGTGCCGATCTCAGCCGTATCGCCGGGCAGCTTCGGGCCCTCAAGCAAGCGGTGCCGAGCCTCGATACTGCCGAGCAGATCCTCGCCCAGTTCGAGCGCCGAGCGGGCACGCGCCGATGAGAAGTCGTCGATCACAGCACGCGCCATTTCCGGTTCCTGCGCCTCGAACAATACCGTAGCCCGTTCCTCGATGGCAGCGGCCTGGTCGATACTGCGGTTCTCGAACGCCGTCAGGGCCTCCGTTACCTCTGGCAGGAAGCGCGCCGGTGCATCACAGGTGTAATACATCAGCCGCTTGAACAGACGTCCCGCGAACCGGGAAGCCTCCTGGATTGCGAAGTCGGGCTTCACGAAGGTGGATGCCTGGCCCTTGGTCAGGTACCGGTGCTTGCCGAACTCGGGGAGAACCTCGGTGCCGGCAATCCAGTACGGGACGAAGGGGGCCGTGACCGAACCGGTCGGCGCCACCCATAGCATCTTCAACTCAGGATGCGGATCGCGCTGTCGGATGTGCGCCACCTGGCCGTAGCCCGCTGCGTCCGACGAGATAAGAGGATCGCGCACCGCATCCATCATCTGTCGCAGGGTAACCCCACCGCGCGCCGCCTGCTCGCGCAGCCGGGCCTCAATGATACGCACCCCTTCTGAGCGCCCCTCACCGTTGCCGTAGACGGCATTGGCATCGAAGGGCTCGCCGGACTCGGGATCCCACCAGCCCTGCTCCACAGCAAACGCGATGAAGTTCTCCGATCCCATCCAGCCTTCGCGTTCCCGGAAATCCGGCGGCACCTCATGGATATAGCCGGGATAGGACATGCGCACCTCGTCGGGACCCAGGCGCTGCGCGATCCACAGACCCTGCCCGCCGGCAAAGTTCAGGACCACCCAGCCTTCGGTCGCGTCCGCAAACAGGTGCGAATTGCCCCCGTAGGTGGAGTAGCCGTACTCGTCCATCAGCCTACCGATGATGGATACCGCCTCGCGGGCACTGGTGGCGCGCTCCATGGCGATCCGCGACAGGTCCGAGTAATTGGGGCCGCGCTGGGGTTCAGGCGTCATCGCCGCTAGCTCGGGCCGGGAGGGCGCCCAGATATCCCGCGCCGCCACGCCGTGCTCGTTCAGGCCACCGTTAGTCAAGGGGGGTGGGAACCCTTCGTAATCGGTGTAGTTCATCGTGATGTATTTTACCGTGCGGCGGACCTGCGGTATCTCGATGAATTCACCGGGGTAGTTGGCGCGCTCGTCAACGCCAACCGCGATCGTGGCGCTCTCCGGATGCGTCTGCGCGGGAACGATCTCCAGCCAGTGGCTGGAGACCTCCTCACCGGTACCGCCGAGCAGCACGCTGCCATCGGCCGTGAGGTCACTGCCGACGTAGATGCCGTAGCTGGCTACAACCGGTCCCGTGAAGACCAGCGCAAGCGCGAGGCAGCAGCTACGACACAATGTCCGCCGAATGCGGCTATCGATAATATCCATCATCACATTGTGTAGCGCAGACCGACGGTGATGCGCTGCTGATCGATGAACATGATGCCGTAACCGGGGTTCCCCTGCTTCGCGACCAGGATGTCCTCGTCGAACACGTTCAGCCAGTTTGCGTAGATCTGGACGTTCTGCAGGCGGCCGTCACGGGGTGCATAAGATGCATTGAGGTCGAAGCGCTCGTGGGCGCCGGCCTCCAGCGCTCCGAAGCGATTGACGTTGGTCGGACCGTCGATGAAGCTGTAGTCACCGCTGATCTTGAGCGTCGCACCCACCCGCAGACCCGCCATCCGGCCCTCCAGGAACTCGTAGGTACTCATGATGGCGCCGGCATGCTCCGGTACGGTCCTAGGTGGCGCCGAGCCACTGTTGGGGTCGACGATATTGATGTCGGACCAGGCGTAGTTCGCGGAGACGTTCCAGCCCGGCAGTATCTCGCCGACGATCTCAGCCTCAAGGCCCGTGGCCTCCTGCGCACCTTCCAGGACCGTGTTGCCGAACCCGCCAAAGGAGCCGAGGAAGGAACTCGATACCTCGATGTTGGTGATCTCATAATCGTACAGCGCCAGCGAGGCACCGACCGCGCCCCCGAACATCTCGGTCTTCAGGCCGATTTCGTGCTGCTCCATCTCCTGCGGCGCGCTGACGTTGTTGCCGTCGGCATCGGTAAAGGTCTGCGGCTCAAAGCCCTCGCTGTAGCTGTAATATACCCGCGCGTCATTGACGAAGCCCCAATCGTCCAGGATGTCGTAGGTGGCACCGAAACGGTAGACTTCCTGCTCGAAACCGACGTTGGTCACCTCCGGCGGATTGTTCACCACGTTGGCATTGATGGGAATACTCGTGACCGTGTTGTTCTTCTGGTAGAGCACCCCGAACATCAGCCGCAGCCGGTCGGTGGGCTTGAGGAGCACCTGGGCGCTCAGCAGCAGGTCTTCCGTTTCCTCCAGCAATTCCTGGCGCACGCCGAAGACCTCCTTGCGATTGCCCTGGATCGGATTGAACTCCGAGCCGTCCGCAAAGCGCGGCTGGCCATCGTAGCCGTCACCGTACATGTCGATGCTGCCGAACCCCTGGAAAGCGGAATTCAGCAGTTCGAACCTGTCCGGATCCTGGTTGTCGCTGTACTCGGCGGCGAGAAAGAACTCATGGTTCTTGCCCATGAGGTCGAAATCGCCACCGAGAGTCTGGCGCAGGGTGAGCTCCTCACCATCACGCTCGATGTCGTAGGTGTAGATATAGATCTCGTCGTCACCCAGCGAATAGGCGCCGAAGGGGCCGAAGGGATAGAAGTAGGACAGGTCCTCATCGTACTTGTTCCAGGCCACCTGGGTCGTGGAACTCCAACCGTTGCCGAACTGATGCTCTAGTTCGAGGATCCCGAAGTGCATGTCCAGCGTTTCACGGGACTGATCCGGATGCGAGAAATACCACTGCTCCGGATCCACATCGGGCAGGGCCAGAGAACCGTCAGGCTGCTCAATCAGTGCACCGCCGTCCCAGGGATCCATCGTGCGCTCCTGATGGTGCAGGGTCGCGCGCAGCGTCGTCATCGGCGTGATATCCCAGGCAACGGAGCCCAGCACCATGAACTTCTCGTTGGGAAAGTTCTCCTGGTTGATGTCGAGCGGCAGATCGAACTCGTCGTATTTAGCCACGAAGCGACCCGACACGGTACCGGCATCGTTGAGCGGGCCGCCGATGTCCAGAGAGTAGTTCTGCGTATCGTAGTTGCCGAACTCCACACCGATCTCCGCCCGCGGGGTGCGCAGCGGACGCTTCAGGATTGAATTGATCTCACCGCCGAAGGAGCCGGTGACACCATACAGAACCGTTGCCGGGCCGCGGACGATCTCGACTCGCTCGGCGGCGTAGGACTCGACGGAGGTGAGAATGTTTCCGAAAAGAATGTTGTTCACGCGATGGCGACCATTGAAGATGCCGCGCATGACGATCTGTTCGAAGCCGAAGCCGAAGCCGGACCGCTGCACGCCGGGAACCAGGTCAGTGGCTTCATAAGCGGAATCGGCGTTGATGGTGTTCATCATCTCCGGCGTAATGACCGTGACTGCCTGGGGCGTGTCGATCAGCTGCATGTTCAGGCCGGTCGCGGTATTCTGCTCCTCCGGCCGGAACTTGCGCGCGACACCGCGCACGACGATTTCTTCTATCGTGCCCTGGTTAGCCTGCTGCACGACTTCCTGTGCGGACGCTCCGGTGCTGGCGGCACCGGCGGAAACGAGTGCGGTGGACGTGAGAAGTGACTGTAGATAGCGACTGCGTGAAATCGGTCGGCTGGACATTGTGAAGACCCTCTGTTGGAAATATAAAACAATTCGCGCAGACAGCGCCGGCGGACATCGGCGCTTCAGTAGCGGCTTGCGAAAATTGCATTTGCGGAGTTCGCGGGGGGCGCTTGCGCCGCCTGGAAAAGCATGACGTCCCCGGGCATTGTCGCCAGGGATATTGTTTACACCACGAACTATTGCAGTTTACACCATGCACGCGGCCGAGCCAAATTCAGACACCCCTTCCGCCGCTTTGGGCCTGTTATACTGCGCGACTTTCCTTGACGACGCATCGGAGTTCACCATGGAGCCCGCTCGCATCCTCGCTGAACAGGTAGATGGACTGCGCCATGAATACCGGGTCGCTCTCGACCCGCAGCAGGTCCGTGAGGCCGTCGATGCACAGCTGCGCAGAGCCGGAAAAAGGCTCACCGTGCCGGGTTTTCGACCCGGCCGCGCCCCGCTTGCGATCCTGCGCAGCCATCACGGCAAGCGCTTCCATAATGAGATCGTCGACCGCCTTGCCATCGACGTCGCTCGCCGTCTGATTGCTGAGCGCGGCCTGTCGCCACTCGGCCGTCCGTCCATTCGTATGGACCCTGCCGCGCCAGAGACCTTCGTGCTGGCGGTAGAGATCACACCCGACATCACGCTGGGCGATATGGCCGACATTCGCATTCATCGGCTGCAGATCGAGAATGCTGATGCCGATAGCAACGCCCTCGCCCGGGAATATGTGCGGCGCCAGCTGTTCGATGCGCTGATCGCGCAATGCAACTTTCCAGTGCCGACAGACTGGTTCGATACAGAGTACGCGATGCTGGTCGACGGGTACCGCGATGCGGTTCACCAGGAGCCGGATCCGACGACCCGCAGCGATCTTGAAGCCATAGCCGAGCGCCGGATCCGCCTCGCGCTCCTGTTGTCCGAGATCGCTCGCAGCAAAGCGATCGAAGTACCCCGGGGCGAAATTGAGCAACGGATCGAGCAGATTGCAGGTCGCGATCCGGAACACCAGGACGAGATTATCGATTACTATCTGGATCACCCGACCGCCATGGCCGAACTTCAGTCGCCGCTGCTGGAGGAGCGGGTTGTGGACTTCATTCTGGAGCACTGCCATATCAGCGAGGAAACGGTGGATGCAGAGCACCTCCGGATGCGGGTACTGGGCGACACCGCAGGCGCGTCGTGAAGACCGCCTCAGACCGTCGGGCGCTGCAGCAAAAAACCCTGCAGCAGCCTACAAACCCTGTTATCCACGAGCAACTGGCCCGTGTTTTGCTCGCGCAACAGGATCTGCCCGCCCTGGCTGAGCTGCAGTCCGTGCTCGATGACCGCTTTGACGATCATCCCTTCACGCACCTGATTGCCGGACATGCGGCCAAGGCAAGCGGTGACGCAGACGCTGCCGCGCAGCGCTATCGTCGGGCGCTGGCACTGCGACCCACCTCCGGCGAGGCCCAGTACAACCTGGTTGACCTGGAAACCCACCTCCAGGACGCCGAGCGCGGGCGCATTGCTGAACTGGCTGACACACACGCTGGAGAGACGCTGCCAGCCGCAGACCGTATCAACATTCACTTTGCTCACGCCCGTCTGCTCGAGCAGGCGGGCGACGCGGAGGCCGCCTTTTACCATTATCGGCTCGCGAATGACCTGGCGAGGGCAACGCTGAACGAGCGCGGTATTCGCCACGACGCCGAGGGTGCCGAACGACAGCTGCAGGCGGACCTGCAAAACTGGCACACCGGACTGTTCGAGCACCCATTGCCCCCTTCCGGCATCGACCTGACGCCGGTGTTCGTGACCGGTCTGCCGCGCTCGGGGACCACGCTGGTCGAGCAGATTCTCGCCAGCCATCCAAAGGTCTGCGCGGGCGGTGAATTGACGCTGGGGCCCGAGGTACAGCGCGCCTGTCGTCAGCGGCTCGGTATCGGTCCTGCAGACCCACTGCCCGCGCCCACAGATGCGAGACAACGCGAGGCGCTGGAGCGCGCCCGCGAGCAGTATCTGGATGGACTGTTCGAGCGCGGGCTGGACGCTCCCTGGGTGATTGACAAGCTGCCGGCCAACGCCAGAATAGCCGGCTTTTTGCGGCTGCTCTTCCCCGACGCGCCAATTATTCATTGCCGGCGCGACCCCCGGGCACTGGCCTGGTCGCTGTACACGGCCAACTTCGCAGCGCACGAGGCCTGGTACTACAACCTCAACGACATGCTGGGTGTATTCCAGCGCCACGACCGCCTGATAGCACACTGGCGAGCACTGCTGCCGGCGCCTTTCGTTGACGTGACCTACGAGGCGCTGGTTAGCGAACCGGCTGTGCGGATCCCTCGCCTGCTGGCTGCCTGCGGCATTCCCTTCGACGCGGCCACGCTGCAGCCGGAGTTGCTTGAGCGACCGGTCTTTACCGCCAGCCATACCCAGGTCCGCAGGCCGATCCATAGCGCTGCTGTTGCGCGCTGGCGACCACAGGCAGAGCACCTTGTACAGTTCGAGCCGGCCAAGGGCCATGCAGGCACTCGGACAGCCTCATCTTCTTCGACGCCCTGATCCTGCGGATGTCGACCAGGGAGGCACAGGACGCCGGGCAACTCAGGTGAGGCTCAGGGCTGCTCATCGGCCTCGCGTTCCGCCTCGGCATGCTCAGAGGCCCAGTTCCCGGCGGCTTCCACGGCCACCGGCGAGGTACTGGGCAGAACACCCAGATAACTTTCCGTCTCCTGCACTGGCACCACGCCGCGCTGTGTCATGCGATAAAGCGCGTATAGTGCGATCGCGGAGAAGGTGGCACCGAGCACCAGCCAGAAAGCAAACGGATTCATCACCTCCATCGCCCAACCCGTGATCAAGGGACCGGCAATCGCCCCCAGACCGAACGTGAAGACCAGTCCGCCCGAAGCAGCCGGCATTTCCTCCATCGCAAGGAAATCGTTGGTATAGGCCAGAAACAAAGCGTAGAGCGGCGTTGTGACGCCGCCTGCAAAGAACGCTGCCGCCATCAGTGACCACACCCCGCCGCCCGTAAGCCAACCGGCGGCACAGGCGCCCGCTCCGAGAGACGCGGCCGCGAAAATCAGCTTGCGTCGGTCCACCTGGTCAGAGAGCCAGCCGATAGGGTACTGCAGCACCAGCGCACCACCGAACATCATCGCCACGAACAGGGCGGTTTGTGAAGCGGTGAACCCTATCTGTGTACCGAACACCGCACCCATGCCAGCCTGGGTCGCATAGACGCTGCCAAGCAGAAAGATGCCCACGGTGCCCAGCGGCGAACTGACGAACAGGTTGCGCAGCGACATTGGACGCGCGACGTCCACCGCAGGGACCGGAACGGCAGACAGAAGGATAGGCGCGAACGACACGGATACCAGAATCGACGCACAGATGAATAGAACAGACGTGCCGGCGTCGCCCAGTGTGAGCAGACCCTGCGCACCGATAATACCCAGTGTCTGCGCCATCATGTACGCGGAGAGCACCTTGCCACGAGTCTCATTGGTTGCGGCATTATTGAGCCAGCTCTCGGCAGCGACATAGATACCTGACATGCAGAAACCGACCAGCACTCTCAGTGGCGTCCAGGCCCAAGGGTCGGTAATCAAGGGAAAGGTGATGAGCCCTGCCGACATGAAACTGCCCAGCGCCGCGAAGACGCGCACATGGCCCACACGCCGGATAAGCAACGGGGTGTAACGCGCGCCCGACAAAAAGCCCATAAAATAACCAGAGGTGACAAGCGCCAGCTCCGCAGCCGAGAACCCCTCGATGCCACCGCGCAGACCGATCAGCGTGAAATGCATGCCGTTGCCCAGCATGATCAGCAGGACCCCGAGCAGAAGGGCCCATACCCCTGACAACATTTTTATCATGGCGCTGTCTCTTGCTAACGGTGTCGTTCCCGACAGGCTTTAGCCTACAGCATTACCACTTTCTGTCACACGAGCCGGATGACCTCGAGGGATTGACCGATACGCCGAAATCGGCCTTCGTTTCTCTGGCGCGGACAACAGCAGGATGATTGGGGTCAGGGCGCTGACGGCCCGACGCCGTCCAGCACACCAACGGTCCGATCCGCCAGGCCCATGCCGGCCTGGTACATTGTCAGATAGGTGTGCGTGGCGCCCGCCTCGGTAATACGCGCCACGTGGTCCTCGTGAAGAGCATGGGACACGATGGGCCCGGTGAATCCCTTGGCACGCAGGCTGCGTGCGGCAACGATCTTGGCCTCGATGTCATCCATCGCCAGCACCGCGGCCTTGATCGAGGAAACATCCACACCGCGCCAGAAATTGCTGTCCTCGGCATCGGCAAATACCACGTTGCGACCGGCGTCCCGATGAGCGCTCGCCTTGTAGGTATCGCCATCGAGACCTGCTGGCGATTTGCCCTGCTCGCACAGGTGGTCATAGGCGGCGGTGCCCGTGCGGCCCATACCGAAGATAAGCACATCGGCAGCACCGAGATCGGTGGGCTGCTCATCCGGATGCATGGCGTGGCGCTCGAAGCGCTGCAGCCTATCCTCGAGTCGCGCAAACACGGGGTGGGCCATACGATTCAGAGGCGCCGCAATCAGGAAGGAGATCGAGACTGCCAGAGCCAGGGGCACCAGCCAGTCCTGCAGCACTACTGCGGCAACAATCAGGCCGAATTCGCTGTAGGTGGAAAGGCTGACGGCGGCGAGAAATGACGTGCGGGCGCGAAGCCCGAAAGCGATCAGCAGGAAGAAAAACAGCATACCTTTGAGCGGCAGCATGATGCCCACACCAAGCGCGAACAGCAGCGCGTTTAGGTCCGGCAGGCCGGACATACCGATCTCGAGAAAAAAACCCACCAGGAAAATCTCCCGCAGGGCCCAGAGGGATTCCGAAAGTTCTTTGGCCCGCTGATGGCTGGACAGCAGCACACCCATGAGGAGCGCACCAATCTCCGAGCTCAACCCCATCGCCTGGAACCCCATGCCGCCAACGACCAGTGCCAGCATCATTCCCATCAGCACCAGCAACTCATCGTGGCCGGCAAAGTCCAGAAGCCAGTGCATCAGCGGACGCAACAGCGGCAGTCCGAAGACCAACAGCGCCCAGATATTCGGCGTCTGCCCGCTCCAGATGGCCAGCACCACAAGGGCAATCACATCCTGGACAATGAGGACGCCGATCGCGGTACGGCCATGGAAAACCGCCAGCTCGCGCTTGGACTCCAGCAGTTTCGCGGCCAGCACGGTGGACGAGAACGAAAGCGCAATGGCCAGCAGGAGCGCTGTACTCCAGTCCATCTCCATGAAGTAGAACAAGCCCGGGGCGAAAACGACCACACTAATGGCGAAGTGCAGCAGTGCCCCACCAAGAACCTGTGGCTGGGCAATCTGCCGCAGCTTGAGCTTGAGGCCCACGGTAAACAGCAGCAGCAGCACACCCAGGTGGGCGACGTAGTGGAGAATATTGCCCGTGTCGGCGGGGAGGCCAAGGCCGGCACCAAAAATATTGATCGCGAAGCCGGCACCCAGAAAACCCACCAGGGGCGGCAGGCCGACCTGACGCACGGCCAGACCGAAGAAAAAGGCAAAGGTAATACAGATGACTTCGAACATTATCGGCGCCTTGTCAGCCGTTCGCCCTGTCGGCAGAAAGACAATGTTACCGCACGACTGCCAGTGTGCGCGACGGGTTCAGCCGTCGTCGGCAACGCTGTCCAGCGCATCGCGGTCCAGCAGCGTAACCTGCCCGCGCTCCATGCCAACCAGATTGGCGGCAGCAAAGCGCGCCAGTTGGCGGCTGACCACCGCACGTCCGGATCCGGTCTCTACGGCAAGCTGCTCGTGGGTGGCCACCACTCTGCCGTCAGCATTGGCGAGGCGTAACAGGGCCCTGGCGAGGCGCGCCGTGAACCCCGTCAGGGCGACATCCTCAACCAGGCGCTCAAAGTCGCTGAAGCGATGGGCGACAGCCGTAAAGACCTGACTGCGAAATTCGCCGTCACCGGCCAGGCGACGATGGAAATCGGCCGCTGACATGATCTCCGCCAAAAGCGCCGTCTCCGCAACACCACAGGCTGCATAGTCACGCCCCTCTACCAGGCAGGAAAAGGTTTGCAGACAGATATCGCCGCGCGAAACGCGGTAGAGCACGATCTCGCGACCGCTCGCGGCGGTCAGGGTGACGCGCAGCGTTCCCTCGTGCAGCAGCACGAAACCCCGACAGGGATCGCCCGCACGAAAAAGTACCGTGCCAGCCTCAATGCGCTGAGGCGCAGCGTTCACCGCCATCGCGGTGCTACGATGATTGCCGTGGTGCCGGGCAGGTGCGGATGCCGAGCAGGCTGTAGGCGGGACAGACGCCCAGTAGCCCCGTCGCCAGAGGCACCAGACCCAACCAGCCCCAGGCAGTCTGGGGACCCACAAACACCAGTGACAGAATGCCGAGTCCGATGATGGTGCGCAGGACGCGATCGAGGGTTCCTTCGTTGCGTTTCATGATCATCTCCTTGTTTCATTTGCGATCCGTATGAAGAAGCCTGACACCGGCGACTGGAACGTGTCGGTGACTTGGTCACACTCGGCCGGCAGCAGTGCCCAGGGCAGAGGCATTACCGTGACCAGAGATCGGGATCGTTCAGATAGTCATGCACCACCTTGCCATGCCCGAGATCGAAATCGAAGATACCGAAGTGCCCGTCGAGCACGCGTTGCGGGGCCAGTAGGTGCCACGGGTCCGCTGCGCCGCCATCCAGCGCGAGACGCGAGCGCCCGGCATAGAGTTCCGGTTCACCATCCGCACCGTGATGCAGGTGGGCAGTGACATCCAGCCGCACGAGCTGCGCTACCGAGGGTGGCGCATCAGCCTCCGCCGCCGGAATAACGCGGCAGGAGAGTACAGGCAGCGCAGGGCCCAGCTCTTCGGGTGACGCGCGGCGGTCCGAAACCATTGACGCTGTCATCAGAGGCTGGCCCACCGGTCGCTCGACGCGGAACAGCAACTGCTCACCGAAACCCCGGGTGCTGTCGCCCCAGCCCCGCGTAAACCGCGCCATTTTCTTGGCATATCCCCATATCTCACGACCCGCCCCGAGAGGCACTTCGTTGTCGACCACGATGACTGGCTGGTATAGGTAGGTCGTGCCCGCAAATTTTACGCGAACCATGACATAGGCTTCGTGATACGGGCCGAAAGATGACCAGGGAACCCAGCGGGCCCAGGCAATGCAGACCGCAGGACTATCTGCCAGTTCAAGATGCGGCGGGAGCAGTTCACTGACCGTTTCCGCGTCAGCTTCATAGGTAATCATCATGTCCTGGACGCCGCGATAGATGTAAGGCGGCGCGTCGTACAGTGGCGCCCCCGCAGGCATACTGAAATTGCGCGTGAACTGTTCCGGCGTCATCGGCTTGCTCCTTTGATAGTCAGAATGATGTGAAGAGAGTGATGCCGCCGCCTACCCTCTCGTTAACCTCATGGTATTTTCAATTTCAGAAAGACTCTCCGGATCATCGATCGTCGATGGCACCGCGTACTCTTCCCCGTCGGCAATCTGGCGAATCAGCTTACGCAGGATTTTTCCCGAGCGGGTCTTGGGCAGGCGCTGGACCACCAGAGCATGGTTGAAACAGGCGATAGGGCCGATCTGCTTGCGCACCATCGAAATGAGTTCCTGTTCCAGCAGCTTCTCATCGACCTCAATCCCGTCCTTGAGAATAACCAGTCCCGTTGGAGCCTGCCCCTTGATCGGATCTTTCAGGCCAACCACGACGCACTCGGCGACCGCGGGATGCGCCGCAACAATTTCCTCCATTTCACCCGTGGAAAGGCGATGGCCCGCCACATTGATCACGTCATCCGTGCGTCCCATGATGAAAACATAGCCTTCGTCATCCATGTAGCCACCATCCCCGGTCGTGTAAAAACCGGGGACGTCGCTTAAATAGCCATCGCGAAAGCGCGCGAAATCACGCCAGAGGGTGGCGAGACAGGACGGCGGTAACGGCAGCTTTATCGCGATAGCGCCCTGCTCCCCGGGTGGCAGCTGCTGCCCTTCCGCATCCAGTATCCGGATATCGTAGCCCGGCATCGGCAGCGTTGAGGAACCGGGCTTCGTGGGTTTTGCCTCTATCCCCATGAGATTGCCGCAGATGGCCCAGCCCGTTTCGGTCTGCCACCAGTGGTCTACCACGGTCTTACCGGTTTTCTCGACCGTCCAGTCATAGGTGGGCGGGTCCAGACGCTCACCCGCCATGAATATGGTCTGCAGCGACGAGGTATCGTATTTGTCAAACTCCAGCGCCTGGGCATCTTCCTTGATAATGGCACGGAACGCCGTTGGTGCTGCAAACAGAACCTTTACGCGATAATCGGCGCAGACGCGCCAGAAAGCGCCGGCGTCTGGCGTGCGCACGGGCTTGCCTTCGTACACGACCGTCGTACAGCCGGCCAGCAGAGGGGCATAGACAATGTAGGAGTGTCCCACCACCCAGCCCACGTCTGATGCGGCCCAGAAGACCTCCCCGGGATTCATGTCATAAATGGCTTTCATCGAATACTTCAGCGCGACAGCATGTCCGCCATTATCGCGCTGAACCCCCTTCGGCTTGCCCGTGGTACCTGATGTATAGAGAACATAGAGTGGATCGGTACCCTTGACCGGCACACACTCGGCCGGCTCCGATGCGGCCATCGCGTCATGCCAGTCGATATCCTGGCCATCAATCAATGCCGCCCGGGCCTCAGGACGCTGCAGTACCACACTGCGCAACGGTTTGTGTGTCGACAGACGCAGCGCCTCATCCAGCATTGGCTTGTATTCGACAACCCGCTTGACCTCGACACCGCAGGACGCCGATACCACGACCTTGGGCTCTGCATCCTCAATACGCACTGCGAGCTCGCGCGAGGAAAAACCACCGAAGACCACAGAGTGGACCGCACCCAGTCGAGCCACCGCCAGCATTGCCACCAATGCCTCCGGCACCATGGGCATATAGATGACGACACGATCCCCCTGCTCCACCCCCTGCTGCTTGAGAACCCCCGCAAACCGGGCGACCTGATCGCGCAGGTCTGAGTAGCTCAGAGTACGATGAGTGTCCGTGACCGGTGAATCGTAAATAATCGCGGCCTGATCGCCCCGCCCCTGTTCGATATGGTAATCCAGCGCCATGTAAGCTGTATTCATCTCGCCGTCGGCAAACCAGCGGTCGATGCCGTTCTCATCCTTGGACAGGATAGTCTGCGGCGGCCTGTACCACGGCAGATCATCGGCTTTTTCCGCCCAGAACGTTTCCGGATGCTCAAGAGACTCTGTGTATTCAGAAAGATAGGACATGGAGCAATTCCCTCATGTGCGGTTCACGATAGCGCTATCGCCTGGGCTGGCATTACCCCTGTTCCCGCCTGACCCTCCCCGGCCTGCTACATTCAACTATACCAAGCCCGGGTTTTGCTGACACTGCCACGTGATGGGGGTACTCACGGGGATAGTGCTGACCGGAAGTGACTTTGTCACCGACCGGATCCTGTTAAGGGCGTAATGTCACGATTCGTTCTGTTGATCCACCGTAAACAAGGAGTTTTCCCCATGCACAACACCCTTAAAGCCATGGCGATTTCCGCAGTGATTGCAGTTGCATCCTTCGGCGTTCAGGCCGACAGCCACAACCGCACGATTGAAGACGTCCTGGTCATTCTTTCCAGCGATTCGCTGCAGACTCAGGGTATGGCCATGGTGCTGTCCAATACCATGGCCCAGCAAGGCGCCAGCGTGAGTGTACTGCTGTGTGACAAAGCCGGCGACCTGGCCCTGAAATCCTACGCTGCGCCGGCACTCCAACCCAGGGACATCACACCCGGGCAGATGCTTCGCGGACTGCTCAAGCAAGGCGGCGAGGTCAAGGTCTGTGCGCTGTATCTGCCCAACAGCGAGCATGGCAAGGAAGACCTCGTCGACGGCATCGGTGTCGCCATGCCGCCGGAAATGGCCAGCCAGATGCTGAACGGAAAGATGCGGACTTTCGTGTTCTGATGCTGTTCTGTAGCGCGACACACTGTGCCGACTGCGCGGTTTGCAACAAGCCTGCCCGTTGGGACCGCAAGCGGCGGACGCCTTCGCGCCTGCCGGCCCATCGGCAGACGACCCACTCTTGCTACAATTGACCCTATGATGAAAAAAATTCGCTTGTTACCGGTACTCCTCACTACCCTGCTTGCGGCCACCGGCACTCGTGCTGCGCCCGAGGGCTGGGCTCCTCTACTGAGCCCAGAGGCACTGGCCAGCATGCTGCAGGGAGACGCCGCGCCGCAGATCCTGCGTGTCAGCGGCGAGCACGAAGCGGGACACATTGCCGGCTCCGTCTCCGCCAGCTATGCCGACTTCCGCGGTCCGTCCAGCAATCCCGGCGCCCTGCCGTCACTCCAGGACCTGACCGCCACCGTACAGTCACTGGGCCTGGAACGAACCCGACCCCTGGTTCTCGTTCACGATGGCGCCAGCGCTGCGGACATGGGCACGGCCACCCGCCTCTACTGGACCCTTAAGTCTCTGGGCCTGCAGGACCTGGCCATTCTGAACGGCGGCTTCAAGGCCTGGAAGGACGCCGGGCTGCCCATCCATATGGGAACAGTGGCAGCAGCACCGACGGACTGGACCCCGAGCTGGCACGACGACTGGCGGATCAGTACGCAGCAGATGGAGCGCCGCCTCGATGACCCCGAGCTCCGCATAATAGATGCACGTCCGACGGCATTTTATAACGGCTCGCAATCTTCCATCGCTCGCCCAGGCACCATTGAGGGCGCGTCCAGCCTGAGCTTCGACCGCTGGTTCGACAATGGCCGCATGAAGCAGCCTGACGAACTCCGGCAGATCCTGGCATCGAGTCCACTGCCGGATGCGTCGCAGACTGCCTCCTTTTGCAATACCGGCCACCTGGCATCGATCAACTGGTTCGTGCTCAGCGAGCTGGCTGAGGTCCCGGACACTCGCCTCTATGCCGAAAGCATGGCCGAATGGAGCAGGGCTGACCGCCCCATGGATAACCAACCGAGCCGGATCGCCCATTACTGGGATATGACCGTGGAATGGCTCAACGGACTGTGGGAGGGCTGAGCCAGTGACAGCAGCAGCCCGGCCCCCGGTACGCCCCATTCGTAGTGCTCTGTCAGTGTTCAGTCTGGCGGTCGTCGTTTTTACCTTCGCCTTGGCAGGTCCAAGGGCCGCGCTCCTGATGCTGATCGGGCTGGGCTTCGGGCTGGTGCTCGAGGGTCTGCGCTTCGGATTCACCGGACCGTGGCGGCGCATGATTCAGGTCCGCGATGGTCGCGGGCTGCTGGCCCAGTTCATGGCCATCGGTCTGTGTGCGCTGATCGCCTTTCCACTGCTGGCGGCGTCGCCGGATGAGCTTTACGGCGCCCACGCCCCGGTGGGCATCGCCATGCTGGGAGCGGCTTTCGTATTTGGCGCGACCATGCAGATCGTGCTGGGCTGCGGCTCCGGTGTACTGGTCAACGCAGGCAGCGGTAACCTGATGGCGTTGCTGGCACTGCTGGGCTTCATCGCCGGCAGTTTCCTCGGCACACTCCACCTGGAATGGTGGACCGGCCTCGGCTCGCTGCCCGTCTATACCCTGCAGGGCAGTTTCGGCGAGCGTGCCGGACTGTGGGTGACGCTGGCCGGCCTGACAGGGCTCGCAGCCCTGGTAGTGCGGCTTTCCACTCCGGGCCAGCGCCTGCCTTCACCGCGACTGTTGCTGGCGGCCAGCCTGGTGGCTGCTCTCGCGATCCTCAACCTGGTGGTAGCCGGTCAGTCATGGGGTATCGTCTACGGTCTTGGACTGTGGGGCGCGAAAGCAGGCCAGGCGGCCGGCATGGATGTGCTGGCCAATACCTTCTGGTTGGCACCGGACCACGCCGAACGTCTGCAGCAGAGCCTGCTGACCGATGTTACCAGCCTGACTAATATCGGAATTATCATTGGTGCCTTTGTCGCCATGCGCTGGCGCCGGGATCCAGGCCCGCAGGTGCCGCGCGGTAGTGCGCCCGGCCGCCTGGGTATTCTGCTGTCCGGTGTGATTCTCGGCTACAGCGCCCGCATCGCCTTCGGGTGCAATGTCGGCGCCTATTTCAGCGGTATCGCTACCGGCAGCTTCCACGGCTGGGTATGGTTTGCAGCGGCTTTTGCCGGCTCGGCGCTCGCACTGCAGGCGCGTCCCCGCGTTCTGCAATGGCTGTCACTGAGCGCCGCCGCGACGCCCGGCGGGCGTGTGCGCACATGATGTCAATAGTCCCCCGCCCCGGCCGCACCGCTACTGGCCTGCTGACCCTTGCATTAGTTGCCCTGTTGCTGCTCCTGGATGCGCGTCAATCCATACCGATCAATCCCCATGCCGCGCCGTCACCGGTGGCGCTGGGATCCGGGCAGGCGCCGGCTGGGGCACACTGCACCCAGCGCTGACGCAGCATCTGGCATAAGCACACCGCAGGATTTCGCCACTCAGCGATAATGGCTTAACAGGACCCTTAGTTCATCTATAACCGTATGTTGACCAGAAGGAGACCCCGCATGACCGATCTGTCGGTGCGCCCGAACCAGCCGTTTGACCTTGCACCCCTTGCCGCGCTCTTGATGGACGAGGCCGATCTGGCGCGGGTCAACCCCAGTGCCAAGCATCCGTTCGATGCGCTTGAGTGGCAGGAAAAATGGCTGAACGAGCCTGAGGACGCCTCATACTATCTGGTTGATTCGCAGGGTCGGGAGGTGGGCTTTTTCGCGCTTCGGATCGGCATTGGACCGGAGGTGCGCCATCTGACCTATGCCTTTGTCGCACAGGAAGCCCGCGGAGGTGCAGGTGGTCAACTCGCGGCAGAGGTGGAGGCTACGGCGCGATCACTCGGGGCGCTGTCGATCACGCTGAAGGTAGAGCTGGATAACGCACCGGCTTTGAACGCCTACCTATCGGCAGGCTTTGAGGAACTCGGTCGCAGCGGCGAGGTCGCCACCATGCGCAAGGACCTGGACTGATATCCACAACGTTTCGGAACGCAACCCCGGGTCAGAGCCAGGCATTACCTGTTGCATTCAGGTCGAGGATGGACTTATATGAAAGGGCATTCCAGGCCCGGCCTGCGGCGCGGACTCACGTCATGAAAGACAACAGGAAAGTCCTCGCCTCGCCGCCACGACTGGCAGCAGGGGCGCGGGTCCGGGGTCACAACTTGTGAACGGGTAGCCAGGGAAATTGCACCATGTGGTCGCGAATCCTCCATTGGTATCTCAAAGGCCTGATCAGGCAAGGTTTACTGCAGGTAAGCTACCCCGGCGGTGTGTTGCGCGAGTATGGAGAGCGCGGCGCCAATCCCACTGCGGCCGTTACGATCAGGGACCGGCAGACGCTCAGACGTCTCGCGTCCAACCCGGAGATGGCGCTTGGGGAGGCTTATACCGAGGGCGCGATAACCGTGAAGAACGATGATCTCCACGGGCTGATGAGTCTGCTACTGCAGAACCTGCTGAATCGCGGCGACCACTGGCTGCGACGTCCCGGTCATATAGCGCGCGTGGCGCTGCGCCTTGTGTGGCAATACAATCCGGCCCGCCGGGCGCGCGAGAACGCAGCTTATCACTACGACCTTTCATGCGACTTCTACCGCCTGTTCCTCGACGAGGACATGCAGTATAGCTGTGCCTATTTCCAGTCACCCGGGCAGTCGCTAGAGGAGGCGCAGGAAGCAAAGAAAGCACATATCGCACGGAAGCTTCTGCTTCAACCGGGCCAGACGGTGCTTGATATCGGCTGCGGCTGGGGCGGCATGGGCCTCACGCTGGCTCGGGACCATGCAGCAAACGTCACTGGAGTGACGCTGGCCGTTGAACAGCAGGCGGAGGCCAGCCGCCGCGCCCGCGAGGCGGGCCTTGCCGATCACGCGGAGTTTCGACTGCAGGATTACCGTCACGTTGAGGGCCGCTTTGACCGGATCGTATCGGTGGGAATGTTCGAGCATGTAGGCGTACCGCACTATCGCGAGTATTTCGAACACCTGCGGGACCGCCTGGACGACGGCGGCATCGCACTGGTGCACACCATCGGCCGCTGTGCGCCGCCGGACGCCACCAATCCCTGGATCGAACACTATATTTTCCCCGGGGGCTATACACCGGCGATGTCGGAGGTGGTCAGCGTGATCGAGCGCTCGGGGCTCGTCATCACCGATGTAGAGGTACTGCGCTATCACTATGCCGATACGCTGCAACACTGGTACCGTCGCTTCATGTCAAACCTCGACAGCATTCGCCAGATCTACCCCGAACGCTTTTGCCGCATGTGGCGCTTCTACCTGGCCTCGAGCGAAGCGGCGTTCCGCGTTGGTGACCAGGTCGTGTTCCAGTTCCAGCTCGCCCGTCGAGGCAGCGCCGTTCCGGTGACGCGCGATTACCTCTACGCATCCGTTGCGACTGAAAAGGCCGCCTGAGGCGGACGCAAACGAGAACATGATCTGCTATGCCATCGGCCTTGACCTGCTTTAGACGGCAGGCTGAGTAACAGCATCGGGAAAGCATCATGTGGCACACACGTGACAATCACCGCCCGCAGGCATCGCGACGTGTGGCAGCCCTGTCCGGCTTATTCTCACCAGGCGTCCTGTGGCTGACCCAGTGGACGCTCGCCCCGGTGACGCAGGCGCAGGAACCGCAAGGCGACGGTATGAGCGACAACACCGTGAGTGAAAGCAAAGCGTCTGCTCTGCTGGTCGACGACACCCCGGACAACATCGACCTTCTGGTGAACATTCTCAAACACGATTATCGCGTCAAGGCCGCGATCAATGGCGAGCAGGCCCTGAAAATCGTCGCCCAGACCTCGCCCGACATCATACTTCTCGACGTGATGATGCCCGGCATCGACGGCTTCGAGGTCTGTCGTCGCCTGAAGGCTGACTACACCACGCGACACATTCCCGTGATTTTCATCACAGCGATGATCGGCATGGATGATGAACTGAAAGGCCTTGAGCTCGACGCGGACGAATGGGAGATCATGAAAACCCACGCTGAAATTGGCGCCATGATTCTGGGCGACGATCCGTCGGATCTGATGAGCATGGCGCGCGAAGTCGCGATAACCCATCATGAAAAATGGGACGGGAGCGGTTACCCGCGGGGGGTGGCCGACGAAGCCATTCCGCGGATTGGACGTATCGTCGCCATCGCCGACGTCTTCGACGCCAAAGACGACATGCTCGACATCCGCGATCGTTATGCATAGCGACCCGTGGGCTCACAGTGAGCGCGGAGCAGCGTATCCAGGGCGAAGCCCCGCTGCGGACTGGCGTCACTGACTCACCAGAAAGCGTACTTTTCAGTGTGTACCACGTCACCCGTATGCAGCAATTCATTAAAAGTGATTGATTCAGCTCTCACGCCAGTCAGGCGCGAACTCGGGATCAATCAGCCGCTCATCGCGATCAAGGGCAAAGATCCGCTCCATCTCGCCACGGGTCAGCTCAAAGTCGAAGACATCAATATTGGCCCGGATGTGCTGTGGCTCGCTGGACTTTGGGATGGCGATCACCTGCTCCTGCTGTAACAGCCAGCGCAGTGCCACCTGCACCGGTGTTTTCCCGTTCACATCGGCTATCTCGCGAAGCGTGCGATCCTCCGCAACCTCTCCTCGGGCTATGGGGCAGTAGGCAGTCACCAGAATGCCGTGTTTCCGGCAGTAGTCGCGTATAGGCTTCTCGCCGAGGAACGGGTGATACTCGATCTGGTTGGCAAAAATCGGGCTTCGGGATACTTCGCGTGCCTTTTCCAGCCGCGGCACCGTGAAGTTGCTCACGCCCACGTGCTTCACCTGGCCGCGGTCCTGTAAGTCGTTCATGGCGGACAGCGTTTCGTCCATGGGAACCGAGTCGTCGTCCCAATGGATCAGCAGCAGATCGACATAGTCGGTCTGCAGCTTGTCCAGGCTTTCGGCAAAGGATTCCTTAACGCCGGCCTCGTCCAGGTGCTCCCACCACACCTTGGTGGTAATGAACAGTTCGTCCCGCTGAATTCCCGACGCGACCAGCGTCCTGCCGATGTCCTCCTCATTCCTGTAGGCCTGGGCGGTGTCGATATGGCGGAAGCCGGCCGACAAGGCCTCATTCAGGGCCTTCTGGCACTCTTCGCCCTTCATCTGCCACGTTCCGAAGCCGAGAGCTGGCACCGTGTCACCGCCTTTTTCACGATAGATCATTTTTTCTATGCTCGGGCGGCTCATAGCAAACTCCTCACATGTCAAAACGATGTACAAATAGGGTAGAAAAGAGAATTCGTTATTGCCAGTTGAGCGTGTTCGGTGCTTGCGACAGACCGGTCATGCCATGGCACGGTCTGCTGCCCGTCGCCGCCGTGGTCCGCGCCGCGGGCGGGCATCTGCCTCGCAACAGATCAAGGAACAAATGCCATGCCCCGCTACACCGGGCTATATCCGCCACTTGTGCTCCTCGACCGAGGTGCGTTAGCGTGAATGTTGAGCCTCATTGGTTCTGCAAAACCCATCAGGGCGCACCGGATGCTCTTTTGCTTTCCGGGCGAGATCCCTGTCAATCGTGGCCCACCAGCAAGGAGTTGTATATGTCCAGCGAACAGACGACCAACTGGCCGGAACTGGCCATCAGTCTCTACGACAAGCTTACCGGCCGCGGCGCCGAGATCACCTACGAGTTCGAGAACATGGAGGTCTGGGTGCCGAGCGGCACCGGAACCGACGCCGTCAGCGCCAAATGGAAGTTGAACGGCGTTCTGAAAATCCGCACCCGCGACAACGTCAGCGGCTGACCCCATGTCGCACTCACTGCGTGTAGAGGCCGACCTCTTCCTGGAAGCCGCCAACGGCGGCACCGTTCATATCGAGGCGCTTTCTGAACGGGTGACAGTGCATCTGCCGGACTTCCGGACGGCCCGCGAAAATGCAGGGCTGTACCGGCGCAAGGCGACACGCGTGCAGGCACTGCATCGGCTGCAGCAGGGACTGCAGGCCGGCGATCTGACACTCGACATCGTGGTGCGCCAGCACCGCGTCGCCCATCTTGCCCCCGATTCCCGCGGCAGTTGGCTGTCGCGGTGGCTGGGTTTAGGCGCCTTGGCTATATCTCCGCTGGGTGTACTGCGGGCTTTGCTGACGCGCTAACGTCTCCGGCGAGCTTGGCCAGTCCAGGAATATCGGGCTTCTGCAGATGCGAACGGAAGCCGTCCCCGGCTGGGCGCCACAGAATGACTTTTCTGTCGTCCGCATCAATCAGGAGCTGGCGAATCTTTCCCCCTTTGGCGCGATATTCATAAACCGGGGCGGGGACGGGGACGGGGACGGGGACGGGGGTCTGCTCACGACAGGCGGGGATGCCTGCAACCGGACTTATGGCTTCGACGGATGCTGGGATTCTGGCGACGATAGCAAGCCCAGTGACCAGCGCCCAGGAACCTGCACTGTTTGGTGCAGCAGGACTCGGAGATGCTGTTTTCGCTATCGCCTCCATACCCGGCGCCATCTGTAACAATCCTTTACGATTTCGCGCTTGAAACGGGAAAGCCTCTGCCGCAATTTGCGCCACGAATTAATGCACAGACCAGATTTTAGGAGAGAACAGTGGTGTCATCGTTGCGTCATTTTGTTTCCAGGAACGTTCGGCAAGCGCTTATTGCAGGAGGCGCCTGTAGCGCGATGGCCAGTCATACCTATGCCGGCGTGCCCACTCCGACTATCCTGCTGGAAGCCGTTCCGGCTACCGCGGTTCCAGCGCTTACCCCTCTGATACTGGTACTTACGTGCGTCATGCTCATTATTGTCGGCATGCGGAATCCACGCATGAAACCGGCATGGCGAAATACGCTCGGCTCGTGTGTCCTGTTTTCCGGCGTGGGCCTCAGCGCCTTCTATTTTTATGAGACGAACGCGGCTCCGTCGGGCGAGAAATTCACTCTGGACGGAGCGCAGTGTGATGAGTCACTTATCAAGGTCGAAGTGGTTTCGAATGCCAGCCTCAAAGGCCCCAACCCTGTTAACGATTTAACTGACAATCGCATCCTGAACAGCTGCGACGTTGACTACAAGATCGTCGAGTATCGCCTAGGCTGCACGACTGATGGATTCAATGACAACGGCTCGCCTGAGGGAACGCTGATCAAGGCTGGCGAGGAGCGGGTTATAGGCTTTTGCTTTGAGCCAGAACAGCCTGTATTCCAGATCAATCCTCCCAAGGTAGGCTAAGGTCGTGTCCGCTAGGGACCCGGTTCCGGGTCCCGCATTCCAGGACTTGCGCGCTCACGAGGTGTCCTGCATCCGCAAAGGCGGATTCTTCAATTTCGTCACTGAAATTTTCTTTGCGTTGTGCGACGGCTAGGCTCTCTGCCCTTTTGCTTTAAACTATGATGGGAAAGCCATGCAAGAGAAGCCGAGCGCCACGCTGGCGATAATCTTCACGGCACCGCCGCACTTTGGGCAGATTTCCACTTCGATAAGGTGAATTGATGCGCAGCGTCAAGAGAGGGTGCCCTGGGACATCCGGAAAAAAAGAGTCGGTGACGGTTTAGTCAAAGGGCGGTGACTGTGGCGTAACTTGGATCGGAAAAGCCCTGTACGAGAATATCGCTCGTACAGGGCAATCAGCTAGAACCGATACAGTACCCGGCCGAACAGGTTGGTACCCATGGCAGGAAGTCGCTCTCCAATGCCGACATCCGGATTTACCACCCGGTTGTAGCCACCCAGATGCGGGGCGTACTCTCGGTCAAAGACATTGTCTACGCCGACGGCAAGCTGCAGCGCGGGCGACAACTGCCAGGTGCTTCGCAGGTTCAAAGTTGCGTAGCCCGAGGATTTCTCCTCTCTATTAGTTTCACTGATATCGTCCTGGGACGCATAGGCGATGGTCTCCACCATAGCGGTCCAGGGCCCTTCGGCATAGCTCAGGCGCAGCGAGGCGTTGAGCGGTGCAAGGCGATAAAGATTGTCTTCGATATCGCGGCGCTTACCACGAACGTAGTTAAGCAGGCCCGATAACTCCAGCGTATCTGACACGATCCATGACCAGTCCATATCAAAACCATAGAGCTCTGCATCCACATTGCTAAATTGCAGTGGATCGGCGCGATCCGTCCCGTTAACCCGGTTCATCATGCGCGTCATTATGGTCGCCGGGTTGCTCATTGGAACAGGCGTCCCTTGAATGTAATCGTCGATGCGATTGTAAAATACCCGCGGGTGCATGCTCAGGCGTGAGACGGCCAAATCCAGGCCAAACTCCAGGTTGCGGGCTTTTTCCGAATCGAGATCAATATCGCCGATATACACCTGCATGTCGGCTAGCCCGGCGGTCGCTTCCAGCGGGAGCCACAGATAACGCTCCTGATAGCTAGGGGCGCGTTGCTTTTGCGCAATCCCCAGATATAGAGATACCTCGGCACTCAGCGTGTAATTCAGCTTCGCGACCAGGTCGACATTAGTGTCTGTCTGACCGCGATCCGCATTATTGAACGCATCTCGCAGTGCCTGAGCCGGCGGCATCATCAGGGCTGGGGTCCCGTTGACCTCCCCGGAATCCGAACTGATGCGATTGACCCGCAGTCCGAACTCGCCGCGCAAAGTGCCGCTCAAGCTTTGCTCGCGCTCCAGATAAGCACCAAAAATATCGCGTCGCGCTTCGTTAAAGTTCACCACAAAGAACATCTGGTTATTTGGGTTGTCGATGTTCGAATCGTGTTCTTCGCTAAACCCGTCTACGCCCGCACGCCAGAGTCCAGCGTCGTCGGCAAGGGAGGCTTCCAATTTAAAGCCCAGGTTTTTCGTGTCCGCAATGTTCTGACGCCATAGCGACAGCGCCGAAGGCGCAGGCCGCAGGTGGTAGTTGGACATGCCGTGATCCAGTTCGTGGGCATAAATCGATGCCAGTACCGTCAAACCATCGCTGGGATCATGGCGGTAGGTCAGCTTGTAAATATCGCCTTGGAAGTAATCGATGTCCATGGCCAACGCGGGGGTACCGGCATTCCCGGTGTCGTTGTAGCCATAGTCCAATTGTACACTGTGGTCCCCCCAGCGCAGCCCATAGCCCAGATCGTAGCGCTGCCGTTCGTAGCTGCTGGGCAGAATCGTTCCCCTGGCAAACTCGGTGTCATCGCCTTCTTGCAGCATGGCCGCAACTTTGATTCGGTGCGTGTCATTAGCAACCTGAATATCCGTGTCGAGCTGATAGCCGCCGTTTGCCGATTGCGCGCTGCCTACCAGGCGCCCTTCCATTCCGAACTCGCTACTGGATGCAAAGTCCATGCGCCGCGTACGCGCGTCAATGGCCCCACCAATGGCCTCCTGCGCAACACTGACGGGCGCGATCCCCCGATAGATCTGCAGCGCTTCGAGTTGCGCGGTGACGGCATAGGATATGGGTGGATCCATCCAGTTTGGGCCCGCCGGCGCCAGTAAGCCGCCATCCAGGGAGACTGCAATACGGGGACCAAACAGGCCGCGATACTGGGGTATACCAGTTATAGGTCCATTGCTGGCGATATTAGCCCCGGGTGCCTCACGCAGGAGCTGCGCAGCGTCCGGCGAGATGCTCAGGGCCTGGGTAACATCAATGGTGCGGGCATCGCGCCGGGCCGACACAGTCAGTTCTTCCAGCTCCTGGGCCGATGCCCACGGCTGTGTTGATAGTGCTAAGAGTACGGCCGAAAGCCCGACATAAACATAGTGCTTGTACATTTGAATCTCCCTGATGCGCCCGCAGGCGCACGGCAAACGAATCCACGGCTGCGATGAGCAGCGTGGAAAAAGGGTTTGTTAGGGTCGTCAGTTTGACTGACGGGAAGATTTAAACCGGTGGGGAACGTACCGGCGGCCGTAACCAGCCAGCAGCGCGGTAGGCCAAGCTGGGCCGGCTCGTCGCCACCCATACAAGAGCTAATGGATCGTCACCGCCAATACTCGGAGTACCGGCGACGGCGCCGCCAACGCCGGCAAAAATACAGCCTGCATCAGCGGATGTTTCGCCCATGCCGCTGTCGTGATCGCCGGGTGAGCTACCATAAACATTGTGTTCAGCGTGATGGTGATGACTACCGGTATCGCTGGGTGCGGCTGCGGCAAGCGCGTCGATAATAAACGAGCTTCGTGCGTCTCCAGGGCACAGGTGAAACGCGGTTCCCGAGGCCGCCATATAACCCGGCGGCACAATGGCAGATGTGAGCACGTAGCAAAGCACAGCCAGCGCTGCGAGGGCCGGTCGTGCGTGCATCGAAGGCCACTTAGCCAACTGGCGACGTTCTGAAATCAGGAACATACCGCTTTCGTAGCATTAACACGCGACGATTGTACCGACTTCAATCGTCTGTTGCCTTGATATCGCGCATGGCAGTCATTACGTGATATCGAGTTTTTCGTGAGGCACGGTAACGCGCTGAAGGCCCAGAATCTCGATGGATATACCCCGAACCATGGCGGTCTCAAGCGCCAGCATGGTGATATTCACGCTGAGGTAATTTCCCCGAAATACTATTCGTTCGGCGGCCAGAATTCTATGTCGTAGTTTTGAAATGCAATAAAACTCACTGTAGTACTCATCAAACAGCAGTACGAAGGCAGCGGCCGACGCGTCGCTAATCAGCTTTTGCAACTCGCCTTTGTCTGGCGCATTGACGCGTTGAAACCGGGGTGGTCTGTTGTCGCGGTAGACATAGACGCCGGACGCATAGCGCCGTAATACGCTGGGCGATTGATACTAAACGGGGAAAATGGGCATCATCAATCGTGTTTAGTGAAAATCGGTTCATCCCCCGTTAAGTGGGGAGAGCCGGAAAATGGTGGGCCGTGCTGGATTCGAACCAGCGACCAATTGGTTAAAAGCCAACTGCTCTACCAACTGAGCTAACGGCCCGGAAACTTGGCGGGCAACAACGCATGAACATACGCTGTGAAAGAAGCGCGTATGGTACTGATCGACAGAAAAAACTCAAGCACTTTTTGCTCGCTCAATCCGCCGCGCGATAACGGGTAGGGTCAGCCACGCCCGCGTCCTTAAATCCCTGCCGTCGTAAACGGCAGCTCTCGCAGCGGCCGCAGGCTTCGCCCGTATCTGTGGCCTGATAGCAGGACACGGTCAACGCATAATCAACCTGCAGCGCCAGACCTCGCTGAATAATGGCGTCCTTGCCGAGGTCGAGCAGCGGGGCGTGGATACGGATACCGCCACCCTCGACGCCTGTGCGCGTCGCCACGTTTGCAAGACGCTCGAAGGCATTGATGAACGCGGGGCGACAGTCGGGATAGCCTGAATAGTCAACCGCATTGACACCGATAAAGATGTCTTCAGCACCAAGCACCTCGGCCCATCCGAGTGCAATGGAAAGAAATACCGTATTGCGCGCTGGCACGTAGGTAACCGGTATGCCCGGCGTCACTTCCTCTGGAACGTCAATCGCGGTATCCGTGAGCGCGGAGCCGCCAATGCTTCCCAGGTCCAGCGTGACCACCTTGTGCTCGACATCGCTGAAAGCCTCGGATACGCGCCTTGCCGCCAACAGCTCTGCCCGGTGACGCTGGCCGTAATCAAAGCTGAGGGTATAGCAGCGATAGCCTTCGCTGCGCGCCATGGCAAGCACCGTGGTGGAATCAAGGCCACCGGAGCTGAGAATCACGGCCCTGCGCGCGTCGTCAGGCATCAATGCCCGGGCTCATCGTTCCAGAGCAGCTTGTGCAGCTGCAGCTGCAGACGCGCCGGAAGATTGTCGGCCAAAATCCATTCCGCCAGCTCGCGCGGCGCCAACTGGCCGTGGCTCGGTGACAGCAGCACGTCATCGACACGGTCTGCGAGAGAGTATTCATCCAGCTTGAAGCGCGCCCACTCATAATCCGCACGATCACAGACGACAAACTTCACCTGATCATGCCGCGCCAGACACGCTAGATTACGGTAATCATTCCGGTGTGCCTCCCCCGACGCCGGCGTCTTCAGATCGAGAACCTTGACCACCCGCGGGTCCACAGCCTGCACAGGGAGAGCGCCGCTGGTCTCCAGTGACACCTCGTAACCCGCATCACACAGAGCAGACAGCAGCGGCAGACAGCCGGGCTGGGCCAGAGGCTCGCCGCCGGTCACTGTAACGTAACGGGGCTTGTATTCAGCGACCTCGGATACCACCTGCGACAGCGCCATCATAGTGCCGCCAGTGAAAGCATAGGCCGTATCGCAGTAAACACAGCGCAACGGACAGCCGGTAAGGCGCACGAACACAGTCGGGCAACCGACCGTGCGCGCTTCGCCCTGGAGGGAATAAAAGATTTCGGTAATGCGAAGCGCTGTCGCGCCCTGGTGCACGGCGGTGTTCACGTGAGTCCCCGGCCTACAGGTTCTGGTCGATAAATTCTCGGGCGAGATTTGCAGCCGCGGAATCACTGTGCTCACGGATAACGCGATCAAGATACTCTCTTGCCTTGGCGCGATTGCCCTTGACAAAGTGAACCTGCCCGAGCTTGTACATGGCGTCAGGCACCTTGGCGTTCTGCGGATATTCATCCAGGAGCAAGGTAAATGACTGGCGAGCAAGCTCCGGCGCAGCTGGCTTTACCACAAGATACAGCTCACCCAGCCAATAATGCGCATTCGGTGCATAACGGCCGTCCGGGTAGCGATCGAGAAACTGCTTGAACGATGTCACAGCCTCATCAAACTCCTGACTGCGAACCAGCGCATACGCCGCACGGTAGGCGTCGCCCTCACCCGGCTGCTCAGCGCCAAGACGCCCGTCAGACCCCGGCGCGCCGCCCTGCCTGGCCCCGCTCTCCCGAACAGGCGCCGGAGCCGCGCCACTGCCGCCAGCCAGCCGCCGGTCGAGATCCATGTAGCGCTCGAGGCTCTGTTCTTTGAGGACACGGATTTCATTAGCCTGCCGTTCAACCAGACCATTGAGACGCATCACTTCCTGTTGAAGCTCCTGCACCTGAATGAAGATATCACCGACATTTTGCTCAGTGCCCTCATCGGGACTGTTCGCGAGAGGGCGATACACTGTTTCGGCAGGCTGACTATCGAGACCGTAGCTGCGCGCTCCGTCAGACGGTGCCAACGGCCGTTGCGTGGATATCGGCGGCTGCGCCGCGGCACCACCGGATTGCCGGGCCCGCTCGCGCTCGGCTTCCACGTCAATGTAATCCTGGGCCAGTAGCCCAAACGACACCGGGCTGACCAAAAGGGTCAGCCCGACTGCACGCCAGAAAAATTGCCTGGTACTCATACTCGCGGCTTTACTGACGCGAGAGTTCCACGCGGCGATTCTGGGACCAGTTCTCCTCGCCAGAGCCATACGCGACGGGCTTCTCTTCGCCGTAGCTCACGGTTTCGATGCGATAGCTCGGTATTCCATTAACAACCATATAGTCGCGCACGGAGTTCGCCCTGCGCTCACCCAGCGCCATGTTGTAATCGCGGGTACCGCGCTCGTCGGTATGGCCCTCGAGACGGACTTCCTCGTCGTTGGTACGCAACAGCGCAATGTGCGCGTCGAGCGCCTGTCGTGCTTCAGTTGTCAGAGTGGAACTATCGAAGTCGAAATAGAACGTGGATCCTGCAGCGGCAACGGCCTGCTCAAGGCGTCGTTCCTCTGCTGCGGCCTGACGCGCTGCAGCGGCTTCCCGTGCAGCCGCCTGCTCGGCCTCTCGAGCCTGCTGCGCTGCTGCAGCTTCCGCGGCGGCTGCAGCAGCTGCAGCCTCTTCCTGCTGCTGCGTATCCGTGCCCGAACAAGCCACCAGAAACGCAGCGGTAAACAGCAATGTAAGCGCCTTACCGGCAACTGGCAGATCTTTCATAGCGTGCTTCCTTAACGTGTGTGTCGTGTGTTAACGGCGTATATCCGCCGCACCTTCAAGGCATTAAGTAGGGTGACCAGGCGGGCTCCCGTACGTCGCCGCTTCGGGCTGGCAGATTAAACTTCACGCCACCGTCTACCGACACTGCCGACAGAATTCCGCGATCCCCGGATTTCGTAGCGTACAATACCATAGAGCCATTAGGGGCGATACTGGGACTTTCGTCAAGATCTGTACTGGTCAGCACCTGCAGACGGTCGGTCACAAGGTCATGGATCGCAATGTGGTACTGGCCGTCACGCTGATGCACCAGCACCACATTGCGGCCATCCTGGGCAATGCGCGCACGCGCATTGTAGTTGCCCTCAAAAGTCACGCGGTCGGTGATTCCGGTCTGCAGGTGATAGCGGTAAATCTGCGGGCGCCCGCCCCGATCCGAGGTAAAGAGGATTGACTTGCCATCCGGCATCCAGGTCGGCTCGGTATCGATCGCATAGTGCCGAGTGATGCGACTCAGCCGGCGACTGGCCATATCCATGAGATAAATGTCGGGGCTGCCGTCTTTCGACAGCACCATAGCCAGGGTGTTGCCGTCCGGTGACCAGGCCGGGGAACTGTTCAGGCCACGGAAGCTGGTGAGCTGCTCCCGCGCGCCGGAGCGTAGCTCCTGGCGGAAAATGGCCGGACGACCGGTCTCGAACGACACATAAGCAATTTCCCGGCCGTCCGGCGCCCAGCTTGGCGCCATGATCGGCTCGCGGGATTCCAGCAGCACAATCGGCCGGGCACCGTCAGCATCCGAGAGCGTGAGACGGTAGTAATCCTTGCCCTGCAGATTGCGCTCCACGGAAACATAAAGAAGCCGCGTCGCGAACGCACCCGGAATACCGGTAATATGTTCATAAACAGCGTCACTCACACGGTGCGCCAGCATGCGTGCCTCACCCGGCGCATCGGTCTGGGAACCGGAGAGCACGCTACGCTCACGGTTCACGTCGAACAGTTCGTAGTCCACCCGCAGACGCTCGCCCGGCGTCACGCGGCCTATCAGCACGTATTCCGTGTCGATGGCCCGCCAGTCTCGAAAATAAATCTCACCGGAGGTTGAGGGGTAACTCAGCATGTTGTCGCGCCGCACTGGCGCAAACTGGCCGCTGCGGCGCAGGTCATCGGCCACAATTTCTGCAACATCCGCCGGTGAAATACCCGTGCCCTCCGTGGCAAACGGAACCACCGCAATAGTAGTGGGGTCGTCCATACCCTGGGTAATCTCGATCACCAGCTGGGCGCGGGCAGAGACGGCAGACACCATCAGTGTCGCAAAAAGGAGAATTCGGGCGAGCGATGTCATCAGTAGCGTAAATCCTCTGGTCTGAACAGCAGGCGAAAGCGCCTGAAGCTTTTTTCGAATTCCCTGATCGGTAAGTTCTTCAATTCCGGGAAACTTCCCGCGCGTTCGACCGCGTTTATCGCCGAGCGATCAAAAGCGGCGTTGCCACTGCTTTTTACCACGGAGACGCTGATGACGTCACCGCTGGGAATCAGCTGCACCGAAAGCAGCACTTCCATGCCATTGCGGGCGCTGGGTGGCCGGCTCCAGTAACCGATCACCGCGCGCTGAATCAGCGCCGCGTAGCTCGCCGCCATCTCCTCTGCAGTGACCGCGACCTCTGCCGCGGACTCCGCCGCCATCGACTCGGATAGCTGTCGGCGAGACAGCTCGGCCAGCGCGTCGGCGTCCAGCCGCGGCGCCGGTTTCTTTGCGGGGGCCGGAGCCGGTTCGCTGCGGCCGGTTTCTGCTGGTTTTTTCTTTGCCAAAGGCTTGCTTTCCGG
>Ga0209936_1000122_pt1 | contig 48909 bp, 46 predicted proteins | sample SalPonR1_A_D1_MG_FD_185694 | JGI IMG/M metagenome (GOLD analysis project Ga0209936, IMG submission 185694) | Salt pond soil microbial communities from South San Francisco under conditions of wetland restoration - Salt Pond MetaG R1_A_D1_MG... ...
CAGCGAGGCCGGCATAGAAGCCGCGGCCCGCGTCGTCGCGGAGCGCGTCGAGAGGCTCTCTCTCATCATCAACTGCGCCGGCCTGCTGCACGACGGCGACGCGGTGCGGCCGGAACGCAGGCTGTCCGAGGTGACCCCCGAGGCGCTGCAGCGCAGTTTCGCCGTAAACGCGTGGGGTCCGCTGCTGGTGGCAAAGCATTTCGCCGGCCTGCTGCCGCGGCGCGAACGCGCGGTATTCGCCAGCCTGTCCGCGCGGGTCGGCAGCATCGGCGACAACCGGCTCGGCGGCTGGTACGCCTACCGGGCCTCGAAGGCCGCCCAGAACATGCTCACGAAGAACCTGTCCATCGAACTGCCCCGGCGCCATCGGGGCACCCTCGTCGTCGCACTCCATCCCGGCACCGTGGATACGGGACTTTCGGCGCCGTTCCAGTCGCGGGTTCCCGAGGAGCAGTTGTTCGACGCGCCGCGGGCCGCCCGACAGCTGCTCGGAGTCATCGACGGACTCGGGGATGACGACAACGGCGGCTTCTTCGCCTGGGACGGACAGCGGATCGTCTGGTGACCGTCTGTTGATCGGGCAAAAGAAAACCCCGCCCGGCTGGGCCGGACGGGGTTTTCGCCTCGATGAGGCTGCCGGTCGAAACCGGGCGACGACGTGTTACATCATGCCGCCCATGCCGCCCATTCCGCCCATGTCGGGCATCGGCGGGTGGTCTTCCTCCTTCGGCGCGTCCGCCACCATCGCTTCGGTGGTCAGCAGCAGGCCGGAGACGGAAGCCGCGTTCTGCAGCGCCGAACGGCTCACCTTGGTCGGATCCAGGATGCCCAGCTCGACCATGTCGCCGAACTCGCCGGTGGCGGCGTCGTAACCGTAGTTACCCTTGCCCTCGGCGACGGCGTTCAGCACCACCGAGGCGTCGCCGCCGGCGTTGCTGACGATCTGGCGCAGCGGCTCTTCCAGGGCGCGGCGCAGGATGTTGATTCCCGTGGTCTGATCCTGGTTCTTGCCCTCGAGCTTGTCGATGCCGGTGCGGGCCCGGATGAAGGCGACGCCACCGCCGGGCACCACGCCTTCCTCGACGGCGGCACGGGTGGCGTGCAGCGCGTCCTCGACGCGGGCCTTCTTCTCCTTCATCTCCACCTCGGTGGCAGCGCCGACCTTGATCACGGCGACACCGCCGGAGAGCTTGGCGACCCGCTCCTGCAGCTTCTCGCGGTCGTAGTCCGAGGAAGACTCCTCGATCTCGGCGCGGATCTGCTCGACGCGGCCCTCGATCTCCTGGGTGCGGCCCGCACCGTCGATGATCGTGGTGTTCTCCTTGGTGATCTGCACCTTCTTGGCCTCGCCGAGATCCTCCAGCGTGGCCTTCTCCAGGGAGAGGCCGACCTCCTCGGAGATCACCTGGCCGCCGGTCAGGATGGCGATATCCTGCAGCATGGCCTTGCGACGGTCACCGAAGCCGGGCGCCTTCACCGCAGCCACCTTCACGATGCCGCGGATGTTGTTGACTACCAGCGTGGCGAGAGCCTCGCCTTCGACGTCCTCGGAGACAATCAGCAGCGGGCGGCTGGACTTGGCGACGTTCTCCAGTACCGGCAGAAGATCGCGGATGTTCGAGATCTTCTTGTCATACAGGAGGATGAAGGGGTTATCCAGCTCGGCCGACTGGCTCTGCTGATTGTTGATGAAGTACGGCGACAGGTAGCCGCGGTCGAACTGCATGCCTTCCACGACCTCGAGCTCGTTGGTCAGCGCCTGGCCTTCCTCGACCGTGATCACGCCTTCCTTGCCCACCTTCTTCATCGCCTCGGCGATGATCTCGCCGATCTCGGTGTCGGAGTTGGCGGAGATGGAGCCCACCTGGGCGATGGCCTTGTCGTCCTCGCAGGGCTTGGACAGCTTGTGCAGCTCTTCGACCACGGCGGTGGACGCCTGCTCGATGCCGCGCTTGAGATCCATGGGATTCATGCCCGCGGCGACGGCCTTCAGGCCCTCACGCAGGATGGCCTGTGCCAGCACGGTCGCCGTGGTGGTGCCGTCACCGGCCACGTCGGAGGTCTGGGAGGCGACTTCCTTCACCATCTGGGCGCCCATGTTCTCGAACTTGTTCTCGAGCTCGATCTCCTTGGCCACCGACACGCCGTCCTTGGTGACAGTGGGTGCGCCGAAGCTCTTGTCGAGCACGACGTTGCGGCCCTTCGGGCCCAGGGTCACCTTGACGGCGTTCGCCAGCACGTTCACGCCGGCCATCATCTTGTGACGGGCGTCATCGCTGAAACGGACTTCTTTTGCAGACATTGTCTCTATTCCTCTTTTCGTAAATTCAGTTGGTGTTTAACGATGATCGACGCGGGGCTCAGCCTTCGATGACCGCCATCACGTCGTCTTCTTTCATCACCAGGTAGTCCTCGCCTTCCACCTTGACCTCGGTGCCGCTGTACTTGCCGAACAGCACCTTGTCACCTTCCTTCAGGTCGAGGGCACGGACTTCGCCGTTCTCGAGGATCTTGCCCTTGCCGACGGCGATGACTTCGCCCTTGATCGGCTTTTCGGCGGCCGTATCGGGAATCACGATCCCACCGGGGGTGGTGCGCTCTTCCTCCATGCGCTTGATAATCACGCGATCGTGAAGCGGACGAATCTGCATGGGTGCGTCTCCTTCTGGTAAACTGCTGTTTTTGCGATGAATTATGGAATTCTGGATGACCGTGCTGTTAGCACTCGCCATCAGTGAGTGCTAATGATAGTGCCGGTCAGCCAAATTTCAAGAGCCGCCGCGGCTTGCGGAGTCATGACAGGGCGGCCGCCGCCCGCTATCCTCGGCGCCGGCGAGGGAGACCGTTATGTCAAAGACGCTGATAGTGCTCTGCACCTGCCCGGACGAGGAGACCGCCCGCAGCATTGCTGCCGCGCTGGTCGCGGAGAGGCGGGCGGCCTGCGTGAACATCGTCGGCCCGCTGCGCTCGGTCTTCAGCTGGGAAGGCGAGGTCTGCGACGAATCCGAGCTGCTGCTGATCGCGAAGACCACCGAGGCGGCGTGGCCGGAACTGGAGGCCCGCGTCGTGGAACTCCATCCCTATGACGTCCCGGAGGTCATCGCCACGCCGGTCACGGCGGGGTCCTCGGCCTATCTGGACTGGGTCGCCGCATCGGTCTCAGCCGTGGACGATTCTGTGACGGAGAAGGAATAATCCCGCCTCCGGCGCGGTCACACTATGTGGCTGTCCGTCTGCGGGGCGACCCGACGGCGGGCCGTCCGAGGCAGCGCCGGTAATGAGAGACAGCATGAGCCCGAACAGACATTCCTCCCGCCGTCCGGCGAACGCCGCCGCCGCCCCGGTCGCGGCCTTCCTGACCGTGGTCGCGATGATCGGCAGCGTTGCGGCCGGCTTCGCGCCGCCGGCCCATGCGGTGTCGCCGGAGGACCTGCTTCGCCCCGAGCAGGCATTCCGCTACCAGGTCGAGGACACCGGCGAGTCGCTGCTCGTGCGCTGGACCGTGGAACCCGGCTACTACCTGTACCGCCAGAAGCTCGGCGTCGGCACCGACAGCGACGACGTCCTGCTGGGCGAGCCCACGCTGCCCACGGGCCAGATCCACGAGGACGAGTACTTCGGGCGCCAGGAGATCTACCGGGGCGACTTCGTCATGCAGGTGCCCTACGTGAACGAGGGCGCAGGCACCGCGACCCTCGAACTCCGCTCCCAGGGCTGCGCCGACATCGGGCTGTGTTATCCGCCGCAGCGCTGGACCACCGAGGTGACGCTCGCCGGCAGCGCACCGGCTCCGTCGCCGAGCCTCTCGCCATTCGGCAGCGGCCGCTCCTCCGGCGGCCTGGCCGCGACCGGCGGCGGCGAGTTCCTGCCGCCGGACGTCGCGTTCCGGCCGGTGGTGAGCGCGCTGGACCCCTACACCGTCGAGCTGGCCTGGCAGATCGAGCCCGGTTATTACCTCTATCGCGACAAGCTGACGGCGGCCGCCGTCAGCGACGGCGTGCAGCTCGGCGCCCTGCAGACGCCGGCGGGCAAGAAGAAGTTCGACGAGTATTTCGGCGAGACCGAGGTCTACTACGACGAGGTCGTCGCGCGGGTGCCGCTGAACCGGGCCAGCCGTGAGGGGCAGAGCCTGGTGCTGGAGCTCGGCTTCCAGGGCTGCGCCGAGGACGGCATCTGTTACCCGCCGCTCAAGCGCGAGGTGAGCGTCTCCCTGCCGCCGGCCACGGCCGCCGATGCCCCGCGGCCGGCGGACGAGGCGATGGCGGCCGCGCCCGTCTCCGAGCAGGATCGCCTGGCCACACTGATTGGCGAGGGCAACCTGGCAGCGGTGCTCGCCACCTTCTTCGGCGCCGGCCTGCTGCTCGCCCTGACGCCCTGCGTCTTGCCGATGATCCCCATCCTCTCCGGCATCATCGCCGGCGAGGGCAAGGACGTGACGCCGCGGCGCGGCTTCACGCTGTCGCTCTCCTACGTGATGGGCATGGCGCTCACCTACACCGTGGCCGGCGCGCTGTTCGCCGCCGCCGGGCAGCAGGCCCAGACCATCTTCCAGCAGACCTGGATCCTGGTGACGTTCGCCGGCCTGTTCGTGCTCCTGGCGGCAGGCATGTTCGGCGCCTTCGACCTGCAGATGCCCTCCTCCATACAGACCCGCGTCGCCGCGCTCAGCGGCAAGCAGAAGAGCGGCACCATGGTGGGCGCCTTCGTCATGGGCGCGCTGTCTTCGCTGATCGTCACCGCCTGCGTGGCGCCGCCGCTGGTGGCGGCACTGGCGGTCATCGGTCAGACGGGCGACGTCTTCCGGGGCGCGGCGGCCCTGTTCGCGCTGAGCCTCGGCATGGGCGCGCCGCTGCTCGCGGTGGGCGCTTCCGCCGGCAAGCTGATGGTGAAGGCAGGCCCCTGGATGGTGGCGGTGAAGAACGCCTTCGGCTTCGTGATGCTGGGACTGGCCATCTGGATGCTGGACCGTGTGCTGCCCGGCGCCGTCATCCTGGCTCTGTGGGCGGTACTCATCTTCATGGCCGGCGTCTTCCTTGGCGCGCTGACGCCGCTGACGCCGGAATCGGGCGGGGCGCAGAAACTCGGCAAGGGCTTCGGCGTGCTGGCAATGTTCTACGGCGCCGTCCTGCTGCTCGGCGCTCTGTCCGGCGGCGACGATCCGCTGCAGCCCCTCGCCGGCACGCGGGTAGCGGCGGCGGGCGGCGGCGCGGCCGCGGCCCACGAGGAACTGGAATTCCGCCGCATCAAGACCGTGGCCGACCTCGAACAGGCGGTGGCCGAGGCGTCGACCCGCGGCCAGCCGGTGATGCTCGATTTCTATGCCGACTGGTGCGTCTCGTGCAAGGAGATGGAGAAGTACACCTTCAGCGACCCCGAGGTGCAGGCGGAACTCGACGGCGTCGTCCTGCTGCAGGCGGACGTGACCGCGAACGACGAGCGGGACCAGGCACTGCTGAAGCACTTCCGCATCTTCGGGCCGCCCTCGATCATATTCTTCGGACCGGACGGCGAGGAGCGCCGCGCCTACCAGGTGGTGGGCTTCATGCCGGCCGACGAGTTCGCCGCTCATGCGGCCCGGGCCATCTCTCCGGCGCCCGCCGCCGTGACCGCACAGGCAGACTGATATGCCCCGCATCCTGATGGTCCTCGTACTCGCGGTATCGGTCGCCGCCGGCATGTGGCTGTCCCGCCTGCTGCTGCCGCCGGAGAGTCCCGCCGCCGGGCCGGCCGACCGAACCGCCGCCGAGATGCGGGCCAGCGCCTCGCAGGCGGAAACCGGGGACTTCAGCCTGCCCGACCTGAACGGCCGCACCCGCACCCTCGCCGACTGGGACGGCAAGCTGCGGGTGATCAACTTCTGGGCCACCTGGTGCGCTCCCTGCCGGCGGGAGATCCCGCTGCTGAAAGACATCCAGGCCCGGCACGGCGAGGCGGGCATCCAGGTCATCGGCATCGCCATCGACGACGCCGAACCGGTGGCGGACTACGCCGCCGAGATGGAGTTCAATTACCCGGTGCTGATCGGCCAGGAGGAGGCCATCGCCGCCGCGGAGAGCTTCGGCATCGACTTCCTCGGCCTGCCCTTCACGCTGATCGTCGCCCCGGACGGGGAACTCCTCAACGTCCACGTGGGCGAATTCAACGCCGACCAGGCCGAGGCCATGGCGTCCGTGCTGCGGGACTTCCTCGACGGCACGCTGCCCGCCGACGCCGCCAGGCAGGCTCTCGCCGATATCTGACCCGGCGGCGGACCCCCCCGCCGCGCGCCGCCGCACCCCGCTGTGCGGGGGTTCCCGATGACGCCTGCTGATGGCAATTATTGTGCAATTGCCGTCTATGGGCGTTAAACTCGCCGCTAACTTCGCTGAAAAGGCAGTCTACTGGACTGATCATGCCGCGGCTGCTCCTCTTGAACGGGCCCAATCTGAACCTGCTGGGCAAACGGGAACCCACGGTCTACGGCGACGAGAGCCTGGCCGCGGTGGAGGAGCGTCTGCGTAATCTGGCCGACGAGTTCGGCCACGAGCTGATCTGCTTCCAGAGCAACGCCGAGCACGAGCTCGTGGCCCGGGTGCAGGCCTGCGCCGACGACGGCACCCGCGCCCTGATCGTGAACCCGGGCGCCTATACCCACTCCAGTATCGCGCTCCGCGACGCCCTCCTGGCCGTCGGCCGGCCTTTTGTCGAAGTCCATCTCTCGAACGTGCACGCGCGGGAGGGCTTCCGCCATCACAGCTATTTCTCCGACGTGGCCGACGGCACCATCGTCGGCCTGGGCGTCATCGGCTACGAACTCGCCCTGCTGGCACTGCACCGCAGGCTGACGGACTCATAAGAGAAGGCAAGCGCATGGATATAAGAAAGGTCAAGAAGCTCATCGAGCTGCTCGAGGAATCCGGCATCGCGGAGATCGAGATCACCGAGGGCGAGGAGGCGGTGCGCATCAGCCGCTACCCGGCCAATACCATGGTGGCCGCGCCGCAGATGGCCCACTACCCGATGCAGCAGCCAGCGCCCGCCAACCCGTCGCCGGAGCCCGCCGCGCCCGCCGCCGAGCCCGCCGCGCCGGCCCGGGAGCCCGAGGAGGAGGGCCACGTGGTCACCTCGCCGATGGTGGGCACCTTCTACGCCGCGCCGGCTCCGGGGGCAAGCCCGTTCGTGCAGATCGGCGACCGGATCAAGGCCGGCGATACGCTGTGCATCGTCGAGGCCATGAAGATGATGAACCCGATCGAGGCCGACGTGGACGGCGTGGTGAAATCGATCCGGGTGCAGAACGGCGAGCCGGTGGAATACGGCCAGGTGCTGTTCGTGATCGACCAGCGCGCCGGCTCCTGAGCGCACCATGATCGAAAAAGTCGTCATCGCCAACCGCGGCGAGATCGCGCTCAGGATATTGCGCGCCTGCCGGGAGATGGGCATCAAGACGGTCGCCGTGCACTCCACGGCCGACACCAACCTGAAACACGTGCTGCTGGCGGACGAGACCGTCTGCATCGGCCCGCCCTCCTCCGCCGAGAGCTACCTGGACATGCCGGCCATCATCAGCGCCGCCGAGGTCACCGACTCCGTGGCCGTGCATCCGGGCTACGGCTTCCTGTCGGAGAACGCCGACTTCGCCGAGCGCGTCGAGAAGAGCGGTTTCATCTTCGTCGGCCCGAAGGCCGAGAGCATCCGCCTGATGGGCGACAAGGTCTCGGCCATCCGGGCCATGAAGGCGGCAGGCGTGCCCTGCGTGCCCGGTTCCGACGGCCCCCTCGGGGAGGACGGCGACGAGAACCTGCGCCTCGGCCGCGAGATCGGCTATCCGGTGATCATCAAGGCGGCCGGCGGCGGCGGCGGACGCGGCATGCGGGTGGTCCACAGCGAGGCCTCCCTGCTCGGCGCCATCAACGTGACCCGGGCCGAGGCCAAGGCCGCCTTCGGCAACGACCAGGTCTACATGGAGAAATTCCTGGAACGGCCGCGGCACATCGAGTTCCAGCTGCTGGCCGACGCTCACGGCAACGCCGTGCACCTCGGCGAGCGCGACTGCTCCATGCAGCGCCGCCACCAGAAGGTCATCGAGGAAGCCCCGGCGCCGGGGCTCAGCGACGAGGAGCGCGAGCGAATCGGATCGCGTTGCGTGCAGGCCTGCCAGGAGATCGGCTACCGCAACGCCGGCACCTTCGAATTCCTCTACCAGGACGGCGAGTTCTTCTTCATCGAGATGAACACCCGCCTGCAGGTGGAGCACCCGGTCACCGAGATGGTCACCGGCGTCGACATCGTGAAGGAGCAGCTGCGCATCGCCGCCGGCGAGAAGCTCCAGTTCACGCAGTCCGACATTCGCGTCACCGGCCACGCCATCGAGTGCCGCATCAACGCCGAGGACCCGAAGACGTTCATGCCCTCGCCCGGCATGGTCCAGCTCTGGCACTCGCCGGGCGGGCCCGGCATCCGCGTGGACAGCCATCTCTACAGCGGCTACCGGGTGCCCCCTTACTACGACTCGATGGTCGGCAAGCTGATCGCCTACGGGGAGAACCGGGAGTCGGCCATCGCCCGCATGCAAATCGCGCTGAGCGAGATCGTGATCGAGGGCATAAAGACCAACGTGCCGCTGCACCAGGAGATCATGACCCACCAGGCCTTCAAGACCGGCGGCACGAATATCCACTATCTGGAGAAGCGCCTCGGTCTGTGAACCGGCGCCGGCAGGATGTCTTGGCGTCAGTTCACCATGGCTCTGGACGGCCTCGACCCCGAGCGGGTGGAGGAGGCGCTGGAGGGCCTGGGGGCCGGCGCCGTCACCTATTCGGACGCCGGCGATTCACCGGTACTGGAGCCCGCGCCGGGCGAGACCCCGCTCTGGCCTGCCACCCTCGTCACCGCGCTGTTCGATGACGGCCTGGACGAAGAAACCCTGAATGCCGGCCTGCGCGCCGCGCTCGAACTGGACGAACTGCCGGCCTGGCGGGTGGAGACGCTGGCGGACCGCGCGTGGGAGCGGGAGTGGCTGCGCGACTTCCGCGCCATGCGCTTCGGGCAGCGCCTCTGGGTATGCCCGACCGGCAGCGTGGTGGAGGAGCCGGACGCGGTGGTGCTGGACATGGACCCCGGTCTCGCTTTCGGCACCGGCACACACGCGACGACGGCCCTGTGCCTGGAATGGCTCGATGCCGCCTGCCTCGACGGGCGCCGCGTACTCGATTACGGCTGCGGTTCGGGCATCCTCGCCATCGCCGCCCTGCTCCTCGGCGCCGGGCAGGCGGTCGCCACCGACATCGACGCACAGGCCCTCACGGCGGCGCGGGCGAACGCGGCACGCAACCATGTCGCGGGTCGCCTCGGCGTGGTGGCCCCGGACGAACTCGGCGACGCCGCGTTCGACGTCGTGCTGGCGAACATCCTCGCCGCCCCGCTGGCCGGACTCGCACCACGGCTGGCCGGACTGACCCGGGGCGGCGGAGAGATCGTGTTATCGGGTATCCTCGCCAGTCAGGCGGACGAGATCCGCGCCGCCTACGAGCCCTGGTTCGAGATCGCGCCGGCGGTCGCACGCGAGGACTGGATCATGATCAGCGGCAGGCGCCGGGAAGACTGAGACCGTGTACACCCAATGCACCGAATGCCGGACCGTCTACCAGATCGGGCCGGAAGACCTGAAACGCGCCCACGGGCGGGTGCGCTGCGGCGCGTGCGGAGCGGTATTCGATGCGCTGGCGACGCTGTCGCACGAGCCGCCGCCGCAAACGGCCGAACCGCCGGCGCCCGAGCGCGAAGTCGCCGAGGAGGCGGGACCGGCAACGCCGCCGGAGCATGAACCGGAATCCCGAGAGGAACCGGAAGCACAGCCGCAAGCCGCACCCACGCCGGAGCCGGCGATCGGGACCGAGCCCGAGCCCGAGCCGGCGATCGGGACCGAGCCCGAGCCCGAGCCCGAGCCGGAACCCGAGCCGGAACCCGAGCCGGAGCCGGAGCCGGAGCCTCAGCGCTTCGACGACGACACCCCCCTGGAGGAGATCCTGGCCTCATTCGGCGGTGACCTCTCTGCGGAGGCCGGCGAGAAAACGGGCGAGCCGGGGCACGAGCATCCGGCGCCGGAGCCGCAGGCGGACAGCCAGGCCGAGACGCCGCCGGGAGAGCCGGCCGAGACGATGCCCGGCGGCGATGCAGTGCAGACCGACGATCTCGGCGACCAGGACGAGTGGCGCGCGTTGCTCGCCGAACTCGAGCTGGATGAGACCACCCTCGGGGTCGGGCTGGAGCCAGAGGCCGACGACGAGGACGGCGGTCCGGCCGCGCGGCCGTCGCCGGACGCGCCGCCAGTGGACGCGCCGCCGGTGGACGCGCCGCCGGAGGACGCGCCGCCTGACGAACTCACCCTCGCAGAGGAGCCGGCGGAGCCGCTGCCCGAAACGGTGGGAACGACGGAAAGTGTGGAAGCGGCAGCCGCGGAACCACGCCCAGGGGAAGCCGAGCCGGACGCTGCAGCGGACGAGGACGACGATCGACCCGCTGCCGCGGAGGAGGACGACGATCGACCCGCTGTCGCGCAGGACAGGGACGACCTCGCGGCGTCGGCAGCCCTGTTCGACGAGATCGTCCAGAGCGGCGAGTTCGCGGCGATCCTCGGTCCCGACAGCGACACCGCGGCAGCCGCTGCCGAGGCGCGCGACCGGGAGGGTCGCGAGGAGTCGCAGCCAGCCGCCGAAGCCCCCCGGGAAGCCGCAAGCGAGGCGGCCGTGGCCCATGCCGGGGAGCAGGCCGAGGAAGACGGCGACGAGGAGATCATCGACCAGACACTGCTGCCGCGCCGGCGCGGACGGTCGCGGACGGTGCTGTGGTCGGCGGCGGCCGCGCTGCTGGTGGCGGCGCTCGGCGCCCAGGTCATTCACGGCCAGCGGGCCCAGCTGGCGACCCATCCGGAGTTCGGTCCCCGCCTGCAGCAGATCTACGGCCTGTTCGGCGCCGACGTGCAGCCACGCTGGGACATCGGCGCGCTGTGCGTCGAGTCTTCCAGCGGCGATGCCAGCGCGAATTCGTTGCAGATCACCAGCGTCATCGTTCACCAGGGCGACCGGCCCCAGCCCTATCCGCTGCTGCACGTCTCGCTGACGGATCGCTGGCAGAGCGTGATCGGCAGCCGCTCGGTCGAAGCCGACGACTATCTGCCCGACGGTGAACTGCGCGACGTCCGCATGCATCCGGGCGACCGTGTGCGCGCGCGCGCCCGGCTTTCGGATCCGGGCAGCGAGGCTGCGGGCTACGAGCTGCACGTCTGCTACCGGAGCGCCGAAGGCGATCTGCGCTGCTCCGGCGCCTGCCGCTAGAATGCCGACATGCGCATCGGCACCATAGACATCGCGTCGCCCGTGCTGCTCGCTCCGATGGCGGGCACCACCGACCTGCCCTTCCGCCGCCTGGCGCGCCGGTTCGGAGCTGGCCTGGCCGCCACGGAGATGACCACCGCCGATACCTCGCTCTGGCGCTCGGAGAAGTCACGGCATCGGTTGCGCCTGGAAGGCGACCCCCGGCCGCGGGTGGTGCAGATCGCCGGCAGCGAACCCGGGCCCATGGCCGAGGCGGCGCGCGCCGTCGCCGATGCCGGCGCCGACATCGTCGACATCAACATGGGATGCCCCGCCAAAAAGGTCTGCCGCAAGCTCGCCGGCTCGGCGCTGCTGCAGGACGAGCGCCGGTTGGCCGAGATTCTCACCGCGGTCGTGACCGCGGTGGATCTGCCCGTCACGCTGAAGACCCGGACCGGCTGGGATCCCGACAACCGCAACGGGGTGCGGGTGGCGAGGCTCGCGGAGGACTGCGGCATCCGCGCGCTGGCCATCCACGGGCGTACCCGCGCCTGCCGCTTCGCCGGCAAGGCGGAATACGCGACCATCGCGCAGATCGTCGACGCGGTCTCCATACCGGTGATCGCCAATGGCGATATCGACGGTCCTGAAAAGGCACTCGAAGTTCTGCGCGTAACCGGCGCCGCCGCCGTGATGATCGGCCGCGCGGCGCAGGGCCGCCCGTGGATATTCCGGGAGGTCCGCCATTATCTCCGTCACGGGACCGCGACGGCGCCTGTGGACGCTGCCGAGCTCCGTGCTATCATCACCGACCACCTGCAAGACCTGCACCGTTTCTATGGGGAAGAGCGCGGTGTCCGGGTGGCACGCAAACACCTGTCCTGGTACAGCAGCCATCTGCCGGATGGCGATGAATACCGACGCCAGGTGGTGCGCGTTGAGAGCGCCAGGGAGCAGCTGCTCCTGACCGAGCGCTTTCTCGACAGCGCGGACCGGGCCGGTGCTCTGGCCGCCTGATCCCGCTGTTCGGCAGCAACAGTCAACCGAAGCGCTGCGGCCGGTGGTCGTGGCGGCGATCTGCGGGGAACGAATCGACGTGGCTCCATCGACAAGAAAGAAGAAACGAAAGCCGACGCTGGGCAACGAAAAGTCTCTGAGCGATCACACCCAGGAAGCCCTGGACCAATACTTCGAGAGCCTTAACGGTTATCGGCCGGGGGATCTCTACGAACTGGTGCTCAGCGAAGTGGAGAAGCCGCTGCTGCAGACGGTGCTCGAATACACCGGCGGCAACCAGAGCGAGGCCGCCTCGATCCTGGGCATAAACCGGGGCACCTTGCGCAAGAAACTGAAGGCGTACGCGTTGCTGCGCTGAGCGGCCGCCAGGACGCACACACCGGGAGCAGAGCCGATGACGCGATCCCGCCGCGCGCTGTTGAGCGTCTCCGACAAGACCGGGGTGGTGGAACTGGCGCGGGGCCTGGCCGGCAGCGGCTACGAACTGCTCTCCACCGGCGGCACCGCCCGCACGCTGCGCGATGCCGGCCTGGAAGTCACCGACGTCTCGAGCCATACCGGCTTCCCCGAGATCATGGACGGCCGGGTGAAAACACTGCATCCGAAGATCCATGGCGGACTGCTGGGCCGCCGGGATACCGACGCCGCCGTCATGGCCGAGCACGGCATCGACGCCATCGATGTCCTCGCGGTCAACCTCTATCCCTTCGAGCAGACGGTCAGCGCGGCGGATGCGGCCCTCGCCGACGCCATCGAGAACATCGACATCGGCGGCCCCGCCATGATCCGGGCGGCGGCGAAGAACCATCGCGACGTCCTCGTGCTGGTCGATCCGGCCGACTACGATAACCTCCTCGGCGCGCTGGAGGAGGGTCGCGTGGACGAGGCCATGCGCCTGCGTCTCGCCGCGAAGGCCTATACCCATACGGCCAGTTACGATGCGGCCATCTCCGCGTGGCTCACCGAGACGACGTCCGGGAGCCGGCTCGGCGAGCGCTTCGCCGCAGGCGGACGGCGCATCGCCAGCCTGCGCTATGGCGAAAACCCCCACCAGCAGGCCGCCTTCTATGCCGATGCGGGCGACCTCCGCGGCACGCTGGCGGGCGCCGAACAGATCCAGGGCAAAGCGCTTTCCTACAACAACATCGCCGATGCCGACGCCGCACTCGAATGCGTGCGCCAGTTCGAGGGCCAGGCTTGCGTGATCGTCAAACACGCCAACCCCTGCGGCGTGGCGGCTGCCGGGTCGCAGCTCGAGGCCTACGAGCGGGCCTACGCCACCGACCCCGTATCGGCCTTCGGCGGCATCATCGCCTTCAGCACGCCGCTGCAGAAGAAGGTGGCCCGCGAGATCCTGGACCGGCAGTTCGTGGAGGTCATCGTGGCCCCCGCCCTGGCCGACGGCGCCGCCGAGGTGCTGGCCGCGAAGAAGAACGTGCGCGTGCTCGTCACCGGCAAGAGGCGTCCCGCGCGCCCGGCCGTCGAGTTGAAGAAGGTCTCCGGCGGGCTGCTGGTGCAGGACCGGGACGACGGCCGCATCGAGGCCGAAGATCTGCGCGTGGTGACCCGCCGCGAACCCTCGGCCGGCGAGATCGCCGACCTGATGTTCGCCTGGCGGGTGGCCAAGTACGTCAAATCCAACGCGATTGTCTTTGCCCGCGGCGGGGCCACCATCGGCGTCGGCGCCGGCCAGATGAGCCGGGTCTACTCCACGCGCATCGCCGCCATCAAGGCGGCCGATGCCGGGCTTTCCACGAAAGACGCGGCCATGGCGTCCGACGCCTTCTTTCCCTTCCGCGACGGCATCGACTCGGCGGCAGAGCATGGCGTGCGGGCCGTGATCCAGCCCGGCGGTTCCGTGCGCGACGAGGAGGTCATCGCCGCGGCCGACGAGCACGACATCGCGATGGTGTTCACCGGCATGCGGCACTTCCGTCACTGAGCCGGAGAAGTTGCCGTGAAGATACTCATCGTGGGCGGGGGCGGGCGCGAGCACGCGCTGGCCTGGAAATGCGCCGCCTCGCCGAGGGTCGACGAAGTGGTCGTCGCGCCGGGTAACGCAGGCACCGCGCTCGAACCCGGCGTCCGCAACGCCGCGGTGGCGGCGGAAGACGTGGCGGGACTGCTGGCGCTCGCCCGGAAGGAACGCGTCGGCCTCACCATCGTCGGCCCGGAGGTGCCGCTGGTCGCAGGTCTCGTCGACCGCTTCGAGGAGGCCGGGCTGCGCTGCTTCGGACCCCGTGCGGAAGCCGCGCGGCTGGAGGGCTCCAAGGCCTACACGAAGGACTTCCTGGCCCGCCACCGCATCCCCACGGCTGCCTACGGAAATTTCACCGAACTGGCACCGGCGCTCGACTACATCCGCGAGCGGGGTGCGCCGCTGGTGGTGAAGGCGGACGGCCTCGCCGCGGGCAAGGGGGTCGTGGTGGCCCACACCGTCGAGGCCGCGGAAGAGGCGGCGCGGGACATGCTGCAGGCCGGCACATTCGGCGGTGCCGGCCGGCGCATCGTCGTGGAGGAATTCCTGCAGGGCGAGGAGGCGAGCTTCATCGTCATCACCGACGGGCGCCACATCCTGCCGCTGGCCACCTCCCAGGACCACAAGGCCCGGGACGAGGGCGACACCGGCCCGAACACCGGCGGCATGGGGGCCTATTCGCCCGCGCCGGTGGTCACGCCCGCGATAGAACGGCGCATCATGGACGAGGTGATCCGGCCCACCATCGACGGCCTGGCGGCGGACGGCGTCGACTACCTGGGGTTCCTCTATGCCGGGCTGATGATCGACGGCAGCGGCGCGCCGCGGGTGCTTGAATTCAACTGCCGCTTCGGCGACCCGGAGACGCAGCCCATCATGGCGCGGCTGCAGAGCGACCTCGTCGAACTGTGCGAGGCCGCGCTGGACGGCCGCCTGGCCGACGCGAAGGCCGAATGGGATCCTCGCGCCTCACTCGGCGTGGTGATGGCCGCGGGCGGCTACCCGGAGGACTATCGCAGAGGCGACGCCATCGAGGGCCTGGACCGCGCCGCCGCCCTGGAGGGCGTCAAGGTCTTCCACGCCGGCACGCGCAGGGAAGGCGACCGGGTGTTGACCGCCGGCGGGCGCGTGCTCTGTGTGGTGGGGCTGGGCGACGGTGTCACGGCGGCACGTGACGCGGCCTACCGGGGCGTCGATCGGATCCGCTGGAACGGCGCCTATTTCCGCCGGGACATCGGCCACCGTGCCATCGCCCGGGAAGCCGCCGCGGCAGCCGACGGCTAGAACGCCGCACTCACCATTGGCCGCTATTGGCCGCCATCATCCACCGGGAGGCGACAGCGCCGCCGCGGCGGTTCCTCAGCGCTTCATCGCCTCGAAGAACTGGGCGTTGGTCTTGGTGTCCTGCAGCTTGGAGAGCAGGAACTCGACGGCGGCGAGTTCGTCCATCGGATGCAGCACCTTGCGCAGCACCCACATCTTCTGCAGCTCGTCCGGCTGGGTGAGGTATTCCTCTTTCCGCGTACCGGAGCGGTTGATGTTGATGGCCGGGAACACCCGCTTCTCGGCAATGCGGCGATCCAGGTGGATCTCCATGTTGCCGGTGCCCTTGAACTCCTCGTAGATGACGTCGTCCATCTTCGAGCCGGTGTCGATCAGCGCCGTGGCGAGGATGGTGAGCGAGCCGCCCTCCTCGATGTTGCGCGCCGCGCCGAAGAAGCGCTTGGGACGGTGCAGGGCATTGGCGTCCACGCCGCCGGTCAGCACCTTGCCGGATGACGGCACCACGGTGTTGTAGGCGCGCGCGAGACGCGTGATGGAGTCGAGCAGGATCACCACGTCGCGCTTGTGCTCGGTGAGCCGCTTGGCCTTCTCGATCACCATCTCGGCGACCTGCACGTGACGACTCGCCGGCTCGTCGAAGGTCGAGGAGACGACCTCGCCGCGCACCGTACGCTCCATCTCGGTGACCTCCTCCGGACGCTCGTCGATCAGCAGCACGATCATGTCGCAGTCCGGATGGTTCGCGGCAATGGCCGAAGCGATATTCTGCAGCAGCATCGTCTTGCCCGCCTTCGGCGGCGAGACGATCAGGCCGCGCTGACCCTTGCCGATGGGCGCCACCATGTCAATGATGCGCGCCGTCAGGTCCTCGGTGCTGCCGTTGCCCTGCTCGAGCTTCAGCCGCTCTTTGGGGAACAGCGGCGTCAGGTTCTCGAACAGCACCTTGCTCTTCGCATTCTCCGGCGCGTCGAAGTTGATCTGCCCGACCTTCAGCAACGCGAAATAGCGCTCACCGTCTTTCGGCGGCCGGATGAGTCCGGAGACCGTATCGCCCGTGCGCAGGCTGAAACGGCGTATCTGGCTCGGCGAGACGTAGATGTCATCGGGCCCGGCGAGATACGAGCTGTCGGAGGAGCGCAGGAAGCCGAAGCCGTCCTGGAGTATCTCCAGCACGCCGTCGCCGTAGATATCCTCCCCCTGTTTCGCGTGCGCCTTCAGCATCGCGAAGATGATGTCCTGCTTGCGCGAACGCGCCAGGCCCTCGAGGCCCATGCTCTCGGCCTGGTCCACCAGCTCCGATGCGGACTGCATCTTCAGCTCGGTGAGGTTCATCACGTTCTCGCTGTCGGCCAGCTGCTCCGGCGTGATGACCTCGAGATTCTCCTCGTCGGCGGGGAGATCCTCGTAGCCGTGCTGCGTGTTGCCGCTTTTCCGCCGGCGCGGTTTGCGCGGCGGCCCATTCTGATTTTTCGGACGAGAAGATTGCTTCGACCGTCCTCTTGCTTGATTACCCAAGTAGCCTCTCACAAGTTGGCATCCAAGAACTCGACAAGTTGCGATTTCGACATCGCACCCATTTTCTGTGCCTGCACTGCTCCGTCACGGAACAGCATCAGGGTAGGGATACTGCGGATCCCGAATTTCGGCGGCGTGTTAGGATTCTCGTCTATGTTTATCTTCGCCACCTTCAATCGATCGCCGTACTCGCCCGATACGTCATCGAGCAGCGGCGCGATCATCTTGCACGGACCGCACCACTCCGCCCAGAAGTCCAGCAACACCGGACGATCGGACTGCAGCACGTCCTGCTCGAACGTCGCGTCACTCGTATGAACGATCTGGTCAGTCACCGCTGTTAACCTCCCCGCAGCATCGAATGATTCAGTGTCCAGAGTCGGAGCTACCCCGACGGCGCATATTTGTTTCGGCACCGGACCGGAGAGGTGACGGCGCCTTCCCGATCAGGCAATATGTCGCAGCTTTCTCGCCGGTCTTGTGCGGCTTCTCTTGAGATTTGGTGGTAGCGAATTCTGGCAGGTGCGACGGCTGTCGCAGCGAACTGGGGTTAATTTGAACCCTTCGCGGCCGAATTTGCAAGCCTTACATTCACTTTTTCCCCACGGGAACCCATGTCTGAAAATCATCTGAGCGAACTGGCCTTCAGAGATCTGGAGCTGCCCGACGCCATACGCAAAGGCATCGACGATGCCGGTTTCGAATACTGCACACCCATCCAGAGCCGGACGCTGCCCATCGCCCTCGAGGGCAGGGACGTCGCCGGCCAGGCGCAGACCGGGACGGGCAAGACGGCCGCGTTCCTGATCGCGCTGTTCGATCGCCTGCTCGCGAGCGAACGGCCGGACGACAAGCAGTCGGCGCCGCGTGCGGTCATTCTCGCCCCCACCCGGGAGCTCGCCGTGCAGATCGCCGCCGATGCCGAGACCCTGGGCAGCCACACGGGCCTCGAACTCGCGCTGGCCTACGGCGGCAAGGACTACGACAAGCAGCGCGACCACATCACGGCCGGCATCGACGTGCTGATCGGCACGCCGGGACGCCTCATCGACTACTTCAAGCAGGGCGTGTTCAACCTGAAGCACGTCGAGGTCATGGTGCTGGACGAGGCCGATCGCATGTTCGATCTCGGCTTCATCAAGGACATCCGCTACGTGCTCAGGCGCCTGCCCCCGCCGACCGAACGGCTGAACATGCTGTTCTCGGCCACCCTCTCGCACCGGGTGATGGAGCTCGCCTACGAGCACATGAACGATCCGGAGCTGATCCGCATCGAGCCCGAGAAGGTGACGGCCGATCGCGTGCGCCAGGTCATCTATTACCCCTCCAACGAGGAGAAGCTGCCGCTGCTGATCAAGCTGCTGCGCGAGAGGGACGCCAGGCGCACGATGGTGTTCGTGAACACCAAGCGGGAGGCGGAGAGACTCGAGGACACGCTGCGCGCGAACGGCATCAACGCCCAGGCCATCTCCGGCGACGTGCCTCAGCGCAAGCGCGAACGCATGCTCGGCGATTTCCAGAGCGGCGAACTCGCCGTGCTGATCGGCACCGACGTCGCCTCTCGCGGCCTGCACGTGCCCGACGTGAGCCACGTGTTCAACTACGACCTGCCCCAGGACCGCGAGGACTACGTGCACCGCATCGGCCGCACGGCGCGCGCGGGCGCCTCGGGCGACGCCATCAGCTTCGGCTGCGAGCAATACGTAGTGTCGCTGCCCGACATCGAGGACTACATCGGCAACAAGATACCGGTGGCGAGCTTCGATCACGAGTCGCTGCCGAAGATCGAGCGCCCGCCCCGACGGCCGCGCAAGCGCATCGGCGACCGCCCCGGCGGCGGCGGCAGGCCGTCCCGCGGCGGCGGGCGCAGCGGCCGTGGCGGCGGCGGTAGCGGTAGCGGTAGCGGTGGCGGCGGCAGGAAAGCCCGCGCCGACGACGGCGGCGGCCAGGCGAAATCCGGCGACGGCGGCGAGAAGAAGAAGCGGCGCCGGCGCAGGAAGACGAAGAAATCCGGTGATGCCGGTCAGTAACGCGGAGGATACGTGCAGAACCGACAGCAGCTCCTGAAGAACGTCGTGGCCATCACCCGGGATGCCGGCCAGGCCATCCTGGAGGTCTACGAGACCGACTTCGACGTGCACAACAAACAGGACGACTCCCCCATCACGGCGGCCGACCGCGCGGCCCACGACATCATCGTCCAGGGCCTGAAGCAGCTGACGCCCGGCATGCCCGTGCTGAGCGAGGAAGACGGCATGCCGTCCTACGGCGAGCGCAGCGCCTGGCAGCGCTACTGGCTGGTGGATCCGCTGGACGGCACGAAGGAGTTCATCAGCCGCAACGGCGAGTTCACCGTGAACATCGCCCTGGTGGAGGGGCATCAGGCGGTGCTCGGCGTCGTGCACGTGCCCGTCCAGGGCAAGACCTACACCGGCCTGCACGGTTACGGCGCGCGCCGTCTCGTCGACGGCGGGAGCAGCGAGGCCATCCGCGTCGCCGAAGAATCCGCGTCGCCGGTACGCGTGGTCGGCAGCCGCTCGCACCGCGGCGCGAGCCTGGACGCGTGGCTCGAGGAAGTGGGCGAGCACAAACTCGTGCCCATGGGTTCCTCGCTCAAATTCTGTGTGGTCGCCGAGGGAGGCGCCGACGTCTATCCCCGGCTCGGTCCGACCTCGGAGTGGGATACCGCCGCCGCCCAGGCCGTGGTGGAGGCCGCCGGCGGGCGCGTCACGGTGGCCGGCGGCTCGCCGCTGGCCTATAACGCCAAGGCGGACATCCTGAACCCGCACTTCCTGGTGACGGGCCCTCAGGACCGCCAATGGCCGCCCATCGGCTGAGGGCATCGGCCGGCAAACGGGTGGGCCGGGCAGCCCGACCGGGAAAGACTGGACAAGCGCCGTATTTCGGCTTAGTAAGAAAGCGTGGACGGCGAGATCACCGACAACAGTAACGTCGACAATGACGTATTCAGCGGCCTGGAGCGGCTCCGGGAGCTGCGCATGAGCCATCGCGACCTGGACGACCTCATCGACCGCCTGTCGGAAGACCCGCTGGTCGATCAGCTCCGGCTGCGGCGGCTGAAGAAGCGCAAGCTCCAGCTGAAGGACATGATCGCCCGCCTCGAGAGCGAGCTGATCCCCGATCTCAACGCCTGACCTACTCCTCTTCGCTTCCCTCGTAGACGGCGCCGATGTGACGCTCGCCGCGAGCCTCGGCCAGCTCCACCTGGCGGCGCCGCTCGGCCAGCCGTTCGGCACGATCGGGGTCGGCGTCGCCGTGGCAGCGGGGACAGCTCACGCCCTCCTCGTAGAGCGGCGACGCCACGTCCGCGGCGGACAGCGGCCGCCGGCAGGCGTGGCATTGCACGTAATGGCCGGGGGCCAGGCCCCGGTCCACGGCCACCCGGCTGTCGAAAACGAAGCACTCGCCCTCCCAGCGGTTGTCGGGTGACTCCGCCATCTGGTCGAGATAGCCGAGGATTCCGCCTTCCAGCTGATAGACCCGCTCGAAACCCATCTCGCGCATCATGGCGGTCGCCTTCTCGCAGCGGATGCCGCCGGTGCAGTACATGGCGATGGGCCGGTCCCGCTCGTCGGCCAGCCTTTTCTCGACGAAAGCCGGGAAATCGCGGAAGCTGCCCGTGCCCGGATCCACGGCGCCCGGGAACCGGCCCACGTCGATCTCGTAGCGGTTGCGCGTGTCGATGACGAGCGTCTCCGGATCCGCGATCAGCCGGTTCCACTCCGCCGGCGGGACCCGCTCGCCGGTGAGCGCCGAGATGTCGATGTCGGGCCGTCCGAGGCTGACGATCTCCTTGCGCAGGCGCACCCGGAGACGCCGGAAAGGCGGGCCGTCCGCGCGCGACCAGCGGCCCTCCAGGCCCGCGAGCCCCTCGATGCCGCCCAGCCGATCCAGCAGCGATGCCAGTGCACCGCGTTCGCCGGCGAGCGTCGCATTGATGCCTTCCGGCGCCAGCAGGACGGTGCCGAGGAGGTTGCGCTCGCGCCCGGCTGCGAGCAGCGGTTCGCGCAGTTCCCGGTACGCCGGCAGGGAGACGAAACGATAGAAGGAGACGACATCGCAGGCGTCGCCGTCCGGGCTGCGGGGGGCACTATTCATGGACCCAATTGTACGCAACGCCAGGCGTCCCTATCAGCGCCTCAGGCGCGCTCCCGTTCCGCCGCTTCCGGCGGCAACTCGCTCACGGTCGTACTGAGGATATGGTGGCAGAGCTGTTCGCCGAGCACCTGGCGCGCATCTTCCTCGACGCGCACCAGGTCCTCGCCGAACGCCAGACGGCCCTCGGAGTCCACGGAAAGCACGCCGCCCTTGCGCAGCGTGCGGATGAATTCCTGGAACAGCTTGCGATCGAAGAAGTCCGGCGAGCGCAGCCCGGACACCATGGACAGGCGCTGCGCGGAGAGTTCGCAGATACGCTCCAGCCGCCCCTGGGTGAGACGCCCCGACCCGTAGCGCTCCAGCAGCGCGATGGTCATGTAATAACGCTGCAGCATCGGCAGCATCAGGCGGCCGAGCTGGACCAGCTGGAAGGCCGGCGCGCTGCCCGCACGGGGCCGGCGCAGCGTCTGGCCGTCCTCCGACAGCCGCAGGAGTCCGAGGCCGGTGAGCTGGCCGATGACGTCGCGCACCAGCGCTTCCATCTCGCTGCCCCGCCAGCGCAGGAACAGCTCCGCCCGCACGTAGGGATAGGTGAGCCCCACCAGCCGCACCACCTCGGCCAGCGCGAGCCGGCGGCTCTGGATGAAGCAGGCGGCCACCAGCCCGGGGATCGCCAACAGGTGCAGCACGTTGTTCAGGAAATAGGACATCAGCACCGCCTCGCTCTCCCGCATCAGGATGAGATCGCCGAGGGGATGCTCCTCGCGCCGGATGACGCCCATCTTCTCGCCGTGGGCGACCACGGCTTCGGGCCCGAGTTCGGTGACCGTCACGGCGTCGCTGTAGGGGAAGCGGCGCAGCAGCTCGAGCAGCAGGGTGAGCTGGCGGTGCAGCGTGGACTCCGGCATGGTCTGGCGGGGCGTCGCCAGCAGCGCGAGTGCCAGCAGACTGATCGGGGTGACGGCGGCGGCGGCATTGATCCGCCACATGATGCGGCGCTCCAGGTCGCCGACCACCTCCGGGAGCCAGGACGGGCGCTCGCCCTCGACCAGTTCCTCGTCCCGCCATCCGGGACGATGCCGGTCCAGCAGCGCAGTCAGTTCCAGCGGCTCGCCCACGTTGACGTACACCTCGCCGAAATAGTCGCGCAGCGTCCGCAGCGAGCGGATCAGTCCAAGCACGGTCTCCTTCTTCTTCTGCTCGCCGGAGAGCTCGCTGATGTACGCCTTGCCTTCCACCAGCTTCTCGTAGCCGAAGTAGACGGGCACGAAGACGACCGGCCGGCGGGGGTCCTGCAGGAACGACTCCACCGTCATCACCAGCATGCCGCCCTTCGGCTTGAGCAGCCGCCCGGTGCGGCTGCGCCCGCCCTCGACGAAGTACTCGATGCTGAAGCCGCGGGTGATCAGCGCCCGCAGGTACGCGTAGAACACCGCGGCGTAAAGGCGGTTGCCGCGGAAACTGCGGCGCAGGAAGAAGCCGCCGCCGCGGCGCAGGATGGAGCCCACCACCGGCAGATTCAGATTCACGCCGGCGGCCACGTGGGGCAGCGACAGGCCCTGGTGGTAGAGCACGTAGGACAGCAGGATGTAGTCCATGTGACTGCGGTGACAGGGCACGTACACCAGTTCCCGGCCCTCGGCCACGGATTGCACCCGCTCGATGCCGTTGAGGCGGATACCGTCGTAGAGCTGATGCCAGGCCCAGGTGAGAACCTTGTCCAGGAAGCGCACCATGGGGTAGGACATGTCGGCCGCGATCTCGCGAGCGTACTCCCGGGCCTTGCGCCGCAGCCGCTCGCGCTTGCGCGCATCGCCACGGGACTCCTGGCTGATCACGCCGCGCACGCTCGCGCTGCGCACCACCCCGTTCACCAGCGTGCGGCGATGGGACAGATCCGGGCCCAGGGTCGCGACCCGGCGCTGGCGGAAATGCACGCGGAGTATCCGCGAGATCTTCCGCGAGGCCAGCCGTGCGCTGAGCCCCTCCGCCGCGACGCGGCGCACGGACAGCGGCTCGCTGAAATGCACCAGCGTGGCGCGGCCGTAGAGCACGGTGCTCAGGAACTTGCGCGTGCGGCCGCCGATATCCCACTGCTCGCTGAACAGCACCTTGAACCAGGAGCGCTCCTTCTCCGGCGCCCGTCCCCAATAAACGGCCACGGGGACCAGCAGCAACTCCTCGTCGTCCTCGCGCTCCGCGGCGGCCACCAGGCGCTCGAGTCGCGCCGATATCTGTTTGCGGCGGCGGCCGAACAGCAGACTCCGCCGGGTGCGCAGCACGATCAGCGCCGTGGATTCCTCCTGCCCCGCGAACACCACACCCTCGCCGGCGAGCGGCAGATCGTGACGTATGCAGGCCTGCTCCAGCGCGAGCCGATCCGCCAGCCCGCCGTACTCGAGGACGTAGCAGATCCGGGTGCCCGGCGGCGCCATCAGCGCCGCCGGCTCCTCCGGCAGTACGGCCGGTCTGATCCACAGGCGGGTGATGCGCGCGAGCAACCAGATCCAGGGCTGACGCAGAAATCTCGGGGCGATCATCCGCCGGATTCTACCGAATACCGGCCGCGCGGGTGTTTGCAAAGCGCGCCGCGGTGCGCAATGCTCGCACCGCCGTGACAACGACAGCAAAGAACCTGAAACCTGCGCCGCCACTCGGCGACCCCCGGCGCTGGGCGCTGTTCCTGGACGTGGACGGGACGCTGCTCGGCTTCCGCGACGACCCCTCGGCAGTGGCTTCCAGCGCCGAACTGAATGCGCTGTTGTCGCGGCTGGCCGAGCGGCTCGGCGGGGCGCTGGCGCTGATCAGCGGGCGCCCGGTGCACGACATCGACCGGGTCTTCAGTCCGCTGGTGCTGCCAGCTGCCGGCGCCCATGGCCTGGAGTTGCGCCGCCACCCCGGCGACCCGGTGGAATACCGGGAGGGCGCGCAGCTGCCGGACGAGACGATGGACCGCCTGCAGACCTTCGTCGCGGGCCGCCCCGGCGTGCTGCTTGAGCACAAGCCCCAGGGTGTCGCGCTGCATTACCGCCGCGCGCCGGTCGCCGGACCGGCGGTCGTGGAGACCATGCGCGCCATCGGCGAGGACCTCGGCCCCGGCTTCCGCCTGATGGAAGGCAAGATGGTCTGCGAACTCATGCCGGCCGGGCGCAGCAAGGGCAAGGCCATCGAGGACTTCATGACCGTGGAGCCCTTCGCCGGGCGGCTCCCCGTTTTCGTCGGCGACGACATCACGGACGAAGCCGGCTTCTCGGTGGTTAACGAACTGGGTGGGCATTCCATTCACGTGCGCGAAAGTGTGCGGCAGACCGGCACGCTGGCGCGCTGGTCGCTGCCGGACATCGAGGCGGTCTACGCGTGGCTCGCCGCGCTGGCGGACTCTTGACCGCGTCCGGGCTTCCATCATTATCGCGGTTGCCGGAGCCACCGGAGACGACGACGTAAAGGGGTCGCGCATGACGGATCTGAATCTCGGAGTCATCGGCAATTGCCAGATCGCCTCTCTCATCGACAGCCGGGGGGTGATGGTCTGGGGCTGCATGCCCCAGTTCGACGGCGATCCCGTCTTCTGCCGCCTGCTGCGCAGCGAGGAAGACCGCGAGCGGCCCGGCTACTTCGAGATCGAACTGCAGGACTTCGAGCGCGCCGAGCAGGAGTACGTGCCGAACACGCCGATACTGCGCACCACCCTGTACGATCGCCACGGCGGCGCCATTGCCATCACGGACTTCGCTCCGCGTTATCCCTACATGGGTCGCATGTTCCGGCCCATGATGCTGATACGCGCGATCGAGCCCCTGAGCGGGAGCCCGCGCATCCGCATCCGACTGAACCCGGCGCGGGATTACGGGCGCAAGGCCTGCAAGACCCGCCGCGGCAGCAACCACATCCGCTATCTGGGCTCCGGCATGCGGCTGCGGCTTACGACGGACGTATCGATCACCCGGGTGCTGGACCAGTCCAGCTTCGTGCTCGACCGGCCGGTGCATCTGATCCTCGGGCCGGACGAGTCCATCCCGGAGGCCGTATCGGACACCTACCACAACCACCTCGAGGCTACGGAACGCTTCTGGCGGGGCTGGTCGAGAGGTCTCGCCATCCCGTTCGAGTGGCAGGAAGCCGTGATCCGTGCGGCCATCACGCTGAAGCTCTGCACTTTCGAGGACACGGGCGCGGTGATCGCGGCGATGACCACCTCCATCCCGGAGGCCGCGGGCAGCGGGCGCAACTGGGATTACCGCTACTGCTGGCTGCGCGACAGCTACTTCGTGGTGAACGTGTTGAACCGCCTCGGCGCCACGAAGACCATGGAGGAGTATCTGCGCTACATCATCGACGTCTCCACCGAGGCCGGCCTGGAGGAGCTGCAACCCGTCTACGCCATCAGCGGCCGCGCCGATCTCACCGAGAGCGTGGTCGAGTCCCTGTCCGGTTATCGGGGTATGGGACCGGTGCGCCTCGGCAATCAGGCCTACGAGCAGAACCAGCACGACGTCTATGGCGCGGTGGTGCTCTCCTCCACCCAGATGTTCTTCGACCAGCGCCTCACGCATCCCGGCGGCATGGCCGAATTCCAGCTGCTCGAGCAGCTCGGCGCCGTCGCGGTGCGGCTGTACGACCAGCCCGACGCCGGCCTCTGGGAGTACCGGGGCAGGAAGCGGGTGCACACCTTCTCCTCGCTCATGTGCTGGGCCGCCTGCGACCGGCTGGCGCGCATCGCCACGCGCCTCGGCCTCGCCGACCGCGCGGCCTACTGGGGCCGTCAGGCGAGCCACATCCACAAGGTCATCTGCGAGCAGGCCTGGGACGACCGGCAGCAGGCCTTCACCGAGAGCTTCGGGCGCCCGGAGATGGACGCGAGCCTGCTGATGATGCACTACCTCGGTTTCCTGAAGGCCGACGACCCGCGCTTCGTCGGCACCGTGAACGCCATCGAGAAGCAGCTGCGCCGCGGGCATCACGTGTTCCGTTACGCCGCCGCCGACGACTTCGGCGAGCCGGAAAACGCGTTCAACATCTGCACCTTCTGGTACATCGACGCGCTCGCGTCCATCGGCCGGGAGGAAGAGGCTCGGGAACTCTACGAGCACATGCTGAGCTGCAGGAATCCGCTGGGCATGCTCTCCGAGGACATAGACTCGCGGGACAATTCGTTGTGGGGCAACTTCCCGCAGACCTACAGCATGGCCGGTATCATCGACGGGGCCATGCGCCTCAGCAAGAGCTGGGCCGAGGCAATCTAGGGAGCAGTACATGAGTGGCAACGGACGTCTGATCACCGTCTCCAACCGGGTGGCGATGCCGAATCCCAACCGGCCCGCCGCGGGCGGACTGGCCGTCGGCGTGCTCGCGGCGCTGGAGGACGAAGGCGGCGTGTGGTTCGGCTGGGACGGCAAGCTGACCGCCAGCGACAGCCACGACCCCCAGCACGTGACCCGCGGCAAGATCACCTTCTCCACCATCGACCTGAACGAGCGCGAGTACGAGCTCTACTACAACGGCTTCAGCAACCGGGTGCTGTGGCCGCTGTTCCACTACCTTCTGAGCTACATGCTCTACGACCGCCGCGAGTTCGAGGCCTACCTGCGGGTGAACGCATTGTTCGCGCGCAAGCTGAAGCCCCTGCTCGAACCCGACGACATCATCTGGGTGCACGACTATCACCTGATCCCGCTCGCGGCCGAACTCAGGAACGCCGGCGTGGACCAGCCCATCGGCTTTTTCCTGCACGTCCCGTTCCCCGGCTACGACGTCCTGCAGGCGCTGCCCGACCACGAATACCTGCTGCGCTCGCTGTCCGCCTACGACGTGGTGGGCTTCCAGACCGAGCGCGACCTCGCCTCATTCCGGGAAGCGATGACCCACCCGATCATCGGCGGCGAACTCGCGGAGGGCAATCGCATCGACGTGCCGGGCGGTTCGCTGATCGCCGACGTCTATCCCATCGGCATCGACGTCGACGGTATCGCAACCCTGGCGGAGGCCAACAAGGACACGGAGAACGTGCAGCGCATGCGCGCCAGCCTGGGCAACCGGGAACTCCTGATCGGCGTCGACCGCCTCGACTATTCCAAGGGCCTCAGGCGACGATTCCAGGCCTACGAGCGCCTGCTGGAGCGCTATCCCTCCAACCAGGGCAACCTGGTATTCATGCAGATCGCCCCGCCCACCCGGGTGGGCATCCGCGCCTACGAGGAGATCCGCGCCCAGCTGGAGCGCACCGCCGGCCAGATCAACGGCCGTTTCGCCGACATGGACTGGGTGCCCATACGCTATCTCAACAAGGGCTTCGACCGGCCGACGCTGATGGGCATGCTGCGTACCGCCCGGGTGGGTCTGGTGACACCCATCCGCGACGGCATGAACCTGGTGGCGAAGGAGTATCTCGCCTCCCAGGATGCCGAAGACCCGGGCGTGCTGGTGCTTTCCAAACTCGCCGGCGCGGCCCACGAACTCACGGAGGCGGTGCTGGTGAACCCCTACGACACCGAGGACGTGGCCGACGGCATCAACCGCTCGCTGCACATGCCGGCAGACGAGCGCCGCGAGCGCCACGCGGCCATGCTGAAGACGCTGCGGCGCAACGACATCACCGCCTGGCGCACCCGCTTCGTCGCCGACCTGAGGAAGAAGCGGCGATGATCGCGGCAGGGCCCGACCGCTGGCTGATCGCGGATATCGGCGGCACCAACAGCCGCGTAGGCTGCTGGCGCCGTGGCCGGCCCCATCACCAGATCGAGCACCCGCTGGTGATGGAGAACGCGTCCTTCGAGAGCCTCGAGGAGATGCTGCGCCACTACATGGACCGGCTCGGCGGCAACCCGCCCGAGGCGGCCGGGCTTGCCGTCGCGGCACCCGTCACGGGCAACGAGGTCGACCTGCTGAATATCGACTGGTCGTTCCGGCAGGACCGGCTGGCGGCGGACTTCGGCTTCTCGGAGCTCTACGTGATCAACGACTTCGAGGCCATCGCCTGCGCGCTGCCGTCGTTGCCCGCTGAAGACTGCATCGACATCGGCGGCGGCGCCGGCCTGCCGGGACGCAGCGTGGCCGTTCTCGGCCCCGGCACCGGCCTCGGCGTGGCCGGCCTCGTCATAAGCGACGTGGGCTACATCCCCGTGAGCGGCGAGGGCGGACACATGACCCTGCCCGCCGTCAACGACGACGAGATGCGGGTCATCAAACGCGTGCGGGACGAACTCGGCCACTGCTCGGCGGAACGAATACTCTCCGGCGAGGGCATCGGACGGCTGCACCAGGGCCTGCACGGCGGCGACCGGCCGAAGGCGCGGGAGGTCAGCGAGGCCGCACGCGGCGGCGACGAGGCCGCCATCCGCACCTTCAATCTGTTCTTCGACTTCCTCGGCACCGTCGCATCGGACGTGGCGCTCGTGTTCGGCGCGCTCGGCGGCGTCTATATCGCCGGCGGCATCGTGCCCGCGAATCTGGGCCTGTTCCGCCGCTCGGGCTTCACCGAACGCTTCGTGGACAAGGGCCGCTACCGGGAGTACCTGGCGGGCATTCCGCTGAAGCTGATCACTGCGGCGACGCCCGGACTCACCGGAATGGCGGCGTTCTGCGATCCCGACTCGAGTATCCGGACGCAAAGGACGCGGTGAGTCAGGACGAGGACGGGTCCTCGCGTTCGCCGGCCAGGCGCAGAAGCAGCTGCCGCTGCCGGTCGTTCCAGTCGAATATCACCGCAGCGAACAGGAAGGTACCTGCGGGTACCAGAAGGGAAGGGTTCATACACCGGCACGCGGGTTCTTCGAGACTGGTGGGGTAAGACGCGATCGCACCATAGACCAGCATTCCCGCTCCCGCGATCAACAGAACGTAGCGGCCGTATCTCCAGAACGATTCCTGCCAGCGTGCGCGCTCGACGATCGAGCGGTCCTCGTCAGTAAACTGCAACATCGTCTTCCTTGTTTCCGCCCGCACGGGCGCTCCCCGTGCGCAGCGTGCGAAACAGCCAGACGCCGATGCCGGTTTGAAGAATCCCCCAGCCAAGTCCCTCCGGCCACCCCACGGCAGGCAGAAGCAAGCCGAAGATCCCGACGACAATCAGCGCTGCGCCTGCGACGGTCAACCAGATAGCGGTCAGCAGACCGGCGACGGTGATCCAGCGGGCGGTCGGGCTGCGCAACGCCAGTAGCGTGAGCACACATGCGACACCGGCAGGGACGCTAATCAAATCGGCCTGACCGGTCCAGGCCACGTAGAGCAAGCGAGCCAATGCGAGGGCGAATAGTCCCGTCAGGATCGACCTACCGGATACCATCGCAACCACTACTGCGTCGTTCGGCCCTGCGGCCGAAGTCCTGTGTCTTCGCACGCCTGTTCCGGTGACACAGCACCATCAAGCCGATCCACACCATGAACGTGCATATCGTCAGGGCAGCAAACACTGCCCCATGGAGATGATTCCCGACGGTGAAGAGGATGAAATACAAGAGTGATCCGGAACCGAGGAGATCCGCCTCACCCGGACCCAGCTTCAGCTTCCTTGCGAGACGATCCCTGCCGAGTCTCTCGCAGAGTCCCACCATGACGAGACCGACACCTTGGCCAAGCAGTACATACTCGATCCACGCTATTTCCACGGCAGACGTTTCTCAGTCTCGAGGCGCGCCGTGAACGTTTCAGTTCGCAGACGCGGGTTCCACGCCGGCCTCACGTTTCCGCAGCATCTCCTCGGCCGCCATCTGCTTCGGCAGCTCCGCCATTCTCTTCACGAAGTTCGACGAGATTCCGCGCATGATGCGGTTCGTCTCCGCCATCAGTTGGGGAGTACGTTCCACGTATTTCCGACCGAGGGGCGAACCGAAGAAGGCGGCAAGCTCCCAGAGTTCCGCCTCGGTGTAGACGCTCGCGTACGCCTCGGCGAGCACCGGCTCCAGCTTTTCCCAGCTCATCTCCTCACGCATCAGGTCGACCAATCGTCCCGACATCTTCCGGTACGACTCGCGGTCGTTCTCGGGCATCCCCATTTCTTCAGCCAGGGCAAGCATCTCCGGGTACAGCTGGTCGAGCTGGGCCTCGTGCAGCTCCCGCTGTTGCAGCGCCTCGAGGAGTGCCTTCGCGGCGGCCTCGTGGGTGTCTGCAGCGTAAGCGGCGAGCGGCAGGAGCAGAATCGGCAAAATCAGCATACGAAGAGTACTCATGGGCACCTCAGATTCGCAGGATTGCGTCGGTTGCATGGAAAGAAAGCCACGGAAGAACGAGCGATGCCGGAACGACACGGCCTTTGCCTGTTGGCCACATGGCGTTGAAGGACAGATAATCGAGCCATGCTATGTCCACCAGGGATCTCCTCAGTCTGCGGGCAACTCGAGGGTTGCCACCGTCGTGATAATCATCTTCGTCGCCCGGATGATTCGCGCCGCGGCGCCACCGCCGGACCGGCGCTGATCCGCGAAACGCCGAAGCCGAGCATGAGCGCGACGAAGATGATGGACGCCTCGCGGACAAGATTGCCGACGTCGATCAAACCGACGGGAGCGAGAATCGCGAAAAGACCGTAGCCGACGCTCACCCCGCAGAACGAGGCTACAGCCAGGCGCCACAGCGGCGGGCGGGTATGCAGGCGGGCTATCGTCAGCCCGGTACCGGTGCCGGCGAACGCGGCTAGCGCATGCGCAAGACTGAAAACCTGGACCTCGCTGCCGCCGAAGCCCAGGACCAGCGCCATGAACACCGACGTTGCAAACGTATCAAGAAATGGATGCCCCACGTCCCCCGACGTCCCTGTCTGCCATATGCGGGAATAAATTACCTCAAATTGGCCGGGGAGTCACGAGCGCGACGAAACCAGTGGCTGTCGAGCGTCGGCGCCGCTCAATCTGCCTGCAGGGACTGGAGCGTCTCCTCGTACAGCGCCGCGTCGGAGTCGCTGAAGAGCACGAACCGGACGTGCTTCACGGCGGACAGCTTCGGCAGCGCCTCGAGGACCGTGCCGAGCGCGATACGTGCCGCCGGTTCCGCCGGGAAGCCGAAAGCCCCGGTGGAGAGCGCCGGAAAGGCCATGGACGCCACCGAGTTTTCTTCCGCCAGCGCCAGCGCCTCGCGGTAACAGGAGGCCAGCAACTCGTCGGACGGCTCGTCGCGGCCGTAGACCGGCCCCAGACAATGGATGACCCAACGGTTGGGCAGGTCGCAGGCGCCCGTAATCACCGCCTCGCCGGGCTCGATCGGCGCATATTGACTGGCTGCCTCGGCCAGACCCGGCCCGGCGGCTCGATGGATGCGCCGGCCACGCCGCCTCCCGTCTCGAGCTGCGCATTCGCCGCGTTGACGATCGCGTCCATGTCGGGCTGGTCGGCGATGTCGCCGCGGATGATCTCTATCGTGACGTCATTGACGGTCGTCTTGCTCATGGGACCAGTCTAGAGAGACGGCTTTCCGACAACAACAGTCACCCTGCGGGTCAACGCCCGATGACCGCTGCGGCGAGCCGTGCCTCGATCTCTCCCATGAGCTCGCTGCCGGGCTCGGTGAACCCGATATCGGTGTTCACCTGGAATGCGATCGTCACGCCGTGGTCGGCGTAATGGCGCAGGCTGGACGTGTAACCCGGGATCCAGCCGGCGTGGCCGTACACGTCGCCGAAATGCCCGCCGCGGAACTCCGCCACCCCGAGGCCGTAGCGCGCGGCGGGCCGGGTCGGGTCTATCGGCGCCGAGGCGAGCAGCAGCGGCAGGTAGTCTCCCGGCATCGCCACCCCGCCGAACAGGGCTGCACCCCATCGTGCCAGATCCCGGGAGTTGCTGACGAAGCCGCCGGCGGTCCATTCGAGCCCGGGATGGAAGACCAGCAGCCCGTCCTCCGTGAGCGTCTTCGCCGGCAGACCGAACGGGTTGTCGTCCGCCAGATAACCGGGCACCAGCCCGGCCAGGTCGCGGCGGTCCGACGGCGACGTCTGCGCGAGACCGATCGGCTCCAGGAACCGCCGGGTGACGCCGTCGTAGTAACTCTCGCCCGTCGCCTTCTCGATGACGAGCCCGAGCAGCACGTAGCCCGTATCCGTGTACGCGAAGCCCTCGCCGGGCGGAAACAGGGGTTCCTCGTCGAGGACGTAGCCGATCAGCTCTCGCGGGGCGAACGAGCGGCCGGTCGCGAGCCGCTGCACGAACTCGGTGCCGAAGGCCTCGTCGTAGACGTGGTCGGGCACGCCCGATCGATGCCGGAGCAGGTGGCGCAGCGTGATCGTGCCGTGGTTGGGCAGCCGCTCGTACCAGGGCTCGTCCCCCAGCCACTCGGCCAGGCGGTCGTCGAGCCCGAGCCTGCCCTGGCGCGAGAGCGCCAGCGCCATCGCGCCCGTGAGAGTCTTGCCGATGCTGGCTGCCAGCATCCGGTCGTCCGGCCGCATCGGCGTGCCGGCATCCACGTCGGCGAGTCCCGTCGCCGCGATCAACACCGAGCCGTCCGCCAGGACGCAGGCGGCCGTCGCGCCAGGGAATCCGTGTTCGGCGTGCAGCGCCTCCAGCGCGTGCCTGAATGCGGCCGCCGGATCGGCCGCGGCGTGTGGAGAGACGGCGATGGCGGCCGCGAGTCCGAACGCGGCCGCGTACAGTCGTCGTCTCATCCTGGTCGCGGGGCTAGGCATAGCGATTCGTGACGACGCCGATCGCGGCGCCCTGCCGGCTGAACATCGCTGCCCGGTTCAGCCAGACGACGGCCACGGCGGCGGCGCAGAAGAGATACATGTCCCAGGGCTGGGCATCCGGCCACAGCGGATTGTTCAGCCAGAAGTGGAAGAACAGGGGCAGGAGGATGCTGCCGCGGGAGGCGTTGAACAGCGCGGTAACGATGAGCGCGGCGCCCACGGAACCCAGGAAGAAGGGCGTGAACGACCACGCGCCCTGGGGTGTGCCGCTCAGCAGGAAGGCCGGCAGGTGCCACACGGCCCAGACGATGCCCACCGCGAGGCCGGCCCAGAACGGGACGAGCCGGCGCTGGGCCAGCGGCAGGGCGAGCCCGCGCCAGCCGAACTCCTCGACGGGTCCCTGGAACAGCATCACGAGGAGCGCCGTGACCAGCGCGCCCGCCGTGCCCGACCACCCGGACCACTCGTCCAGGTCGCCCTTCAGTGCCGCACCGGCGACGAACAACAGCGGGATGCCGAGGAGCACGAAGGCATACCAGGCGGGCGAACAGCGCCACAGGGTGAGCCGGCGAAGGTATCCTTTGAGGCCGTGCAGGCCGGCATGCCGCAACACGAGCACGAAGGCGGCGATACCGGGCGCCCAGACCGCCAGGAAGAACAGCGGGTTGCGGCCGCTGATCTCGCCGAACACCGCCGCCACGGCATCGGGCGCGAAGATGAACAGGCAGAACAGGCCCCAGGTAATGCCGAAGGTGATCAGCACGAACGGGACGAGTGCGGCAACGGGCACGGCGTCGTCCGGCCGACCCTCCGTAGCGACTCCCGTTCCGCCCTCATTCATAGCGATCCCGGTCCGCGGCGGCTTCCCGCCGGACCACCCCGGCTAGCGGCGGCGGGCTATTCCCTGTCGCACTTGTCGTCCGTCTTCGCCCAGTAATCAATGTCTTCCGCCGTGACGTAGTCCCATTCGCTAAGGGCTCCGTCGTCCCCATCCACAAGGACCGTGAGCCGCGTGCACTTCTGGGTGTTCATGCCGATGAGAAGATTCACGTACGGCAGATACGAAGTCGCACCCGCCTCGGTGTAGACGCCCTCGTAGACCCACATGGTCTTCCCGTCACTGCGGGGAATGGTCACGGACGGCGGACCCAGCTTCGCCTCGAGTTCTTCGGCCGACACGATGCTGGCCTGCATGGCGGCGGCCTCTTCTTCTTCGATGAAAGCGCCCTGCGTCTCGCATCCCGCCAGCGCAATGCACAGCACCAACAGACAGACTACCGATAACCGCATGCCCCCTCCTCGTCGTCCACACGATCATGCCGCCGTAAAGGCGTCCGGCGCAGTCTAACCCGAAACCGCGGCGGTGGCTCGGCAGCCCGCCGGCCGTGCTTCCCGCCGGCAACCGGGTTAGGATCGGGCGAGTCCCCTTCAACGACACGACGAACGACACCAGCGACGGAGGTTGCGCATGACCAGGATACTCGTCCTCTACTACAGCATGTACGGTCACGTCGAAACGATGGCGAAAGCGGTGGCCGAAGGGGCCGCCGGCGTCGACGAAACCGAGGTCACGCTGAAGCGGGTGCCGGAACTCGTGCCCGAGAAGGTGCTGGAGGAGTCCGGCGCCAAGACCGACCAGGACGCGCCGGTGGCCGAGCCCGCCGAACTGGCGGACTACGACGCCATCATCTTCGGCACGCCGACGCGCTTCGGCAACATGTGCGCGCAGATGCGCAACTTCCTGGACCAGACCGGCGGCCTGTGGGTGAACGGCAAACTGGTCGGCAAGGCGGGCAGCGTGTTCACTTCCACCGCCTCCCAGCACGGAGGCCAGGAGACCACCATCACCTCCTTCCACAACACGCTGATCCATCACGGCATGGTCGTAGTGGGTGTGCCCTACACCTGCCAGGCGCTGGCGACGATGGACGAAGTGATGGGCGGCAGCGCCTACGGCGCGGCCACGCTGGCGGACACGGACGGCAGCCGCACGCCGTCGGAGAAGGAACTCACGATCGCCCGCTTCCAGGGGCAGCACGTCGCGGAGATCGCGAAGAAGCTCATCGCTTAGACGAGCCTGCGCAACCCGTTATCAGCCGAGCGGCGGTTTCGCGACGCTCAGCACGGTGATGCCGGCGATCAGGAGCCACAGGACGGCGAGGACCCCGGTCGCTCGCCGGTAGCCCTGCCGCAGCCGGGACTCGAGCGTAGGGTCGCTGCCCTGCGCGCCGATCTCCTGCCAGACCGCGAAGTAGCGGACCAGCGCCAGCCGGATGCCGACGCCGCAGACGATGACGCCGGCGAACAGGATCATCTTCCAGGCGAGCCAGCCCGGTGCCTGCAGCACGCCGGTCAACGCCAGCGCGCCGAGCACCAGCAACGCCAGCATCACCGCATGGCGCACCGCGTGATCCGCCAGGGCGAGCAGCGTTCCGGCAGACGACTTGCGCCGGCGGTGGGTCAGCTCCACGAGCGCCAGCCATGCCGCCGCGAACAGCCCGGCGGCGGCGGCAGACGTCGCGCCGCCCGGCAGATAGCCGTACAGGGCCGCCAGCGCCATGCCGAGCCCCAGCTGCAGTATCAGCGCGTAGCGCACATGCTGGTCCACGTCCATGACGTGATCGAGCAGGCGGTCCCGTTCCGCGAACGGCAGGCCGTCCGCGTACGAGACGTAGCGGAAGGTGGAATTGATAACCAGCTCCGAGCCCAGCCAGTAGCCGAGGACGGCGATGTGGGCGACCACTAACGTCTGCAGCAGCATGGGCGTCGGCGGACGTCAGCCGGTCAGGCTCACGAGCTGATAGAGGTAGTCCTTCGGCTCGCCCACGTGGGCCTTGACGATCAGCCGGTCGTCATCGGCGGTGGTCCACACGTGGTAGGGCGGGTGATAGTCGACCACCGTGCCCTCGAACAGAAACTCGAAATGATGTGCCTCCATCGCACCGGCCGGCACCTCCAGCGTCTCCCGGCCCCGGTAGCGCAGGCCGTAGCTGATGCGATGCAGCCGCGGGCCCGACGAGCCGTTGAAGGCGAGCGAGCTGATCAGGCTGCCGGTCACCCACTGGTCTTCGTCCGGGCGGGAGAAGTCGAAGGCGGTGGTCATCCAGGCATCGCTGGCGATGGCATGGCTGCCGAAGGTCTGCAGCGGTGCGGCGGCATCGAGCACCTGGCTGAGGCGACCATCCTCCACATTGAACGACTCGCAGGCGCCGCCCTCCTCGTCGAATACGTACCAGCCGGTGCCGACGAAGCGGTCCTCCACCGTAAGGCGCACGAACGCATCCAGCGGGCGCCAGTCGGCGTCGACGGCACACAGCACGTCGCGCAGCACCTCGCCTTCATCGATCTCGCTGCGGGCGCGCAGGATGCGCCGCCCGTCGGTGTGGACCGTGACGGTGTAATGCTCACGGCCCCGTTCCCCGCCCGGGCCGAGGTACGCCAGTCGGCCCTCCCGTGTGCGATGGCGCATGCTCACTCGGGATCCCGCCCTTCGGCCCCCTCCAGCGCCTCGTCCATGGCCTTCTTGCGGTCCTTGCCCATCGCCTCCACCTCCTTCGCCCGATCGATGGTGTCGGTCATCGGGTCGAAGACGGTCTCGCGGTCCTCGTTGGTTTGGTCGGTATAGGATTCGTCGGAATTCTCAGCTTTATTCTCCGCACCGCCGCAGGCGGCCAGCGCCAGACAGGCGCCGATCAGCAACAGATTGCGCATCTCACTCTCCCCTCTTCGCCATGACGCGCCCGATGAACAGGCGCAGCAGTTCGTTGATGATATCGATGTTGTCCGTCAGGCGGTGATCGCCATCCACCACGTGCAGGGAGGCCAGCGACTCCCGGGCGAAACGGATGCTGTTCTCCACCGGCACCACGTCGTCGCGCCAGCCGTGCACGATCTCGAGCGGGCAGTCCGGCGGCGGCGGAGTGAGTTCCTCGTAGCCGGGCATGAAATAGGCCGGGGCCAGCACGAAGACGCCGTCGACCGGCTGGACGGTGCTCGCCGCGGTGGCGACGTGGCCGCCCATGCTGGAGCCCACCAGGATGATCGAGCGTGCCGGCCGGTCGATGCCGCCGAGCACGCCCGCGAGCTTCTGCACCCGCTGGGTGGGATCTTCAATGCCCTGGTAGTCCACGGAGTCGGCGCGCGCGCCCAACTCGCGCACCATCGCGGCCATCGCGGTGATTTTGCTGCCCCAGGGGCCGCTCTCCTGGCCGTGTGAAAAGATGACGTCGAGATTGCCGAGGTCGCTGCTCACTGGGTTTCCTCCGTGTTGGCATCGGCGGCCGGCGCCGCCCTCCAGACGAGTTCGTCGAGGTCCGGCTGCCAGCCGAACCGCGCCATCGAAATGCGGCCCCGCACCACGGTGACGCCTTCGTCGCGCAGGCGGTCGCGCTGGCGGCGATAAGCGTCGCCGCCCGGCGGCAGGGAAATGCGGCCGGCGGCGTTGACCACCCGGTGCCAGGGCACATCGCTGCCGTCCGGCAGCGAGGCCATCACCCGCCCCACCAGCCGTCCGCCATGAGGCAGCCCGATCAGCCGGCCTATCTGGCCGTAGCTGGCCACGCAGCCCGGCGGTATCGAGCGCACCATCCCGCAGATGCGCTCCCGGCGCCTGCGGGCCGGTGCATCGGGCTCGCTGCGGCGCCCGGCCAGCCTCATTGCGCCGCCCGCAGCCGCTGGCGGATCTCCTCGCGGGCCTCGCGCAGGATCGTGTCCCGGTCGAGGCTGGCGAGGATCTCCGAGACGACCCGCTTCGGCCCGCCCTCGCCCCAGGACTTGCCCTGGGCGAGGTACCGATCGGCGACCCGGCCGACCACGTAGGTGCTGTAGTACGCGATCGCCCCCTGCGCGCCGGCGGTGACGAGCGTGGACAGCCCGCCGGTGCCCACCTTCAGCGCGCTGGAGACGAAGTGCACCGCCCAGACGGTGCCCATGAGCGCCGCCGCCTCGGTCATGATGACCCGCACCAGCGAGCCGGCCTCCCGGCGTGCGACGGGCAGTTCGTAGATGCGGGACAGGTGCACGACCATGCCCACGTCGACGAAGGCGGCGGCGAACAGATCCGCCACGGGCACCGGGTTCAGCGCCACGGTGGCGCCCTTGGCGATGCAGTAGGTCCGCACCACGCGCTCGGCCACCCTGCGCCGGGCCTGCACGATGCGATGGCCCACCTTGTCGGTGAGATCGGCGGCGAAGATGGACGCGTTCAGCGCGGCGAGTGTCTTGCCTTCCCGGTCCAGGATGTCCCAGAGCCTGAGGCGCAGGGCCTCCACGTCCGCCGGCGGCCGGCGTCGCGTCTCGTGCTCCTCGCCATCGGGCCCACGGGTGATCACGGTCCGTGGCGCGGGGTCGGCCGCCGCCGCGATCACGTTGCGCGCGTCGATCAGCCCGTCGACGCGGCCGCGCAGCGCCGCCAGCAGCGCATCGCGCTCGGCATCGTCGTAGCGGTCGGCCTTGTTCAGCACCAGCACCACCGGACGGCCCAGCCGGACGATCGTGCTCAGGGCATCGAACTCGGTGGCCGTCATGTCGCCGTCGAGCACGAACATCACCAGGTCGGCGCGGGCGGCGACTTCGCGGGCCAGCGCCTCGCGCTCCTCGCCGCCGGCCTCGTCGATGCCCGGCGTGTCGATGACGAAGACGCCGCCCGCCTCTTCCTCGCGCAGGGCATGCATGGCGCTCTCGCGGGTCTCGCCGTGCAGGGGACTCACGGCGAAGCGGGTCTCGCCGATCAGGGCGTTCAGCAGCGAGGACTTGCCGGTGCTGACCCGGCCGAAGGCCGCGATGTGCAGATGGCCGTGCTCGAGCTTGTCGAGCATCGCCTGCACCTGCCGGTAGTCGTCGGCCAGCGCCTCGCGCACGCCGGCGGGCAGGCGGCGGTCGCCCAGCAGCTCGCGCAGGCTCTCCCGGGCCAGGTCGAGATGATCGCCGCTCGGGTCGGCCGCAGGATCGGCTGCAGGATCGGAGACCCCGCCGGCCCTACTCGTCCCGGCGTCTTGCCTGTTCCCGGAGGGCGATCTGCGCCACGCGCCGAACACCCGTTTCCAGATACTCACTCAGATTTTCCTCGAACTGCTCGGCGGCCGCCTCCGGCGAGAACCGTCCCCGGGCGGCGAGGGCCTGGACCAGGCTGCGGCCCAGGGCATCGAAGATGAGGCCATAGGCTACGGCATGCACCAGCCCGCCCGCCACTGTACCCACGCCGGGGAAGGCCTTCAGACCGTTGCCGGCCACGGCAAGCGTGAGCGGCAGCGCCCGGCCCGCGCGGCTCTGGCTCAGATTCAGGAATTGCTCGATGTCGAGATCCCGCGGCGAGATCCCGTACAGCGCCGACAGGGCCCGGGTCATCGCGGTGCCCAGATAGCCCTGGATGACGATGTCCGTGCCCGGGGTCACCGCAGCGAGCGCGCCGATCACCGCCTTGCGGGTATGGGAGCGGATGATCTCCTCGGCCCGTCGCGCCCGGTAGGCCGTCTCCGCCGCCTGCAGCTTCTCGGTGGCGAGCGCGAACACGGCCGCATCGCGGCGGCGGTCCATGTCGTCCCGGCCCCGGCTGAGCTGCTCGTTCAGCGCCAGCACCAGTTCCGCGATATCGGGTTCCCGGGGCCGGCGACGCTCGACCAGCTCTCCGTCCGGAGCCTCCTCCATGACCGCCTCGTCCTCGCGGGCGCTGACCCGCACCGCAACGGCGGGCGCCTCCGGCCGCAGATCCTGCAGGCGGGCCTGCAGCCGTTCCATCACCTGGTAGAGATCCTCCTCCGTGTACTGGTCGGTCTTGTTCAGCACCAGGATGGTGGGTTTGCCCACGTCGACCAGCTGCCCGAGGGCCTCGGCCTCCTGGCGGCTCAGATCCCCGTCGCAGAGATAGAGCACGACGTGGGCGCGCAGCACCTCCTCCCGGGCGAGCGCATCGAACTCGCCGCCGACGGCGCCGGTGCCCGGCACGTCGGTCAGCACCACCTCCTCGCCGTTCGGGCTGTGCCACTGATAGCGGGCGATCTCCCGGGTGGAGCCGCCCACCGGGCTCGTCTCGACTTCCGCGCCCGGCACCAGTGCGCGGATCAGCGAACTCTTGCCCGTGCTGATCTCGCCGAACAGGGCGAGATGGATGCGCCCGCTGATCCGTCGCTCGTCCAGGGCCGCAAGTTCGCTGCGGGCGGCGGCCACGTCGACACCGACCGCCTCCGCCGCCGTCAGCCGGTCCTTCAGCGCCTCCTCCGAGAACACCGGCCCGGCTTCGGCGCGCTCGCGCGATCGCCGCGGCAGCAGGAAACGCCAGACGATCCAGACGGCCGCGAGGGCGATCGCGATCAGCACACCCGCGTAGGTGACGACCAGCCACGCCGGCGCCTCGCGCAGGCGGTCCCAGACGTTGAGCGCGGACTCGGTGATGAACAGCATGCCCGCGATCACCGCCACGAACAGCAGGATCACCGCCAGTATCAACACCGTGCGCAGGATGCGATCGACCTTCATAGGCAGAACAGTCTAATTGCGGCCACGATCAACGCACACTCATCGGGTCAGTCGTTTCCCGAATTGCGACAGACCCAGGCGATCGTGAGTGCGACGGCCAGCGGGATCAGCCGCTCGGCGGCGTCGCCCGGCGTTTGCGGCAGCCAGTGCAGGAGGACGGTCAGCCCGAAGCCCGCGAGCAGGGTGGCGAGCGTGCCTCGCGCGCCGACGCGATAGCCGAGCACCCGCATCAGCAGCAGCGGGCCGAAGGCCGAGCCCACGGCGTGCCAGGCGAACAGCACGCGGGTGAAGATGTCCTCCGCAACGAAGATCGCCAGCAGGGCCGCCGCAATGCAGAGCAGGACCACGGTGAGCCGGGACGCCGACAGGCCCGAGGTGTGCCCCGGCGAGCCCGCGTTCCAGTCATGAGCCGCGGAAGAGGCCGCCACCAGCAGCTGGCTGTCCGCCGTGGACATGATCGCCGACAGCACTGCCGCCAGGACGATGCCGGCGACGAAGGGCGGCAGTACCCGCGCCGAGACCTCGAACAGCACCTGCTCGCCATCGGCGATGTCGTAGAGCACCCGCGCACAGAGACCGAGCAAGAGCATGCCGGCGTAGACCAGCACCGCCCAGGAGATCGCGATGACCCGTGCCCGCCGGAGCGACGGTCCGTCCCGCAGTGCCATGAAGCGGTTCACCACGTGGGGCTGGCCGGGATAGCCGAGACCGATGCCCAGCGTGCCGAGGACGAACGCCACGCCCATGGCGCCGGTGAACGGACCCGTCAGCGACAGCTCGACCGGCGAGGCGGTGGCAGCCAGCCGGGGCGCCAGTTCGCCGACGCCGCCGAGCGCCACGAGTGCCGCCGCCGGCACCAGCACGGCGGCGGCCACCATCATCAGCCCCTGCACCATGTCCGAGACCGAGACGGCCCAGAACCCGCCGAGGAAGGTGTAGGCCAGGACGATCGCCACGCCCGTCAGGATGGCCGCCTCCCGGGGCCAGCCGAAATGCGCCTGGAACGCCTTGCCCGCGCCCTCGAACTGGGAGGCGATGTAGAAGATGAAGCAGAACAGCACGATCACGGCCGCCACCCGCAGCACCGTCCTGCGCGCCGCGCCGAACTCGGCCGGCGCGATGATCTCCGCCAGCGTGATGGCCCCGGTCTCCCGGGACAGCACCCGCAGGCGCGGCGCGATCAGGAACCAGTTGATCAGAAACCCGCTCAGCGTGGCCGGGAACAGCCACAGCGCCGACAGCCCCCAGGAATACGCCGCGCCGCTGACGGCCAGCAGCGTCCAGGCCGATGACGAACTGGCCGAGCCGCTCAGCGCCGCGAGCCAGGGCCCGAGCCGCCGGCCGCCCAGGAAGTAGTCGGTGTTGTCCCGGTTGCGGCTCCGCGCCCACACGCCGATGCCGACGAGCCCGATGCCGTAGGCGATCAGGGTGTAGAGGATGACGTCGTTCTGCTCCATGCGCCGGCCATCTTACTGCACCCACCGTAGGAGGGCCTTCAGGCCCGATTCCCTTCTTTCCTGGCCGTCATGCAGGGGTATCCATCTTGCTCCCGACAAAAGGTCGCGGCGATGGATACCCCCGCATGACGGCCGTGCTCGTGGTGGCGTGAAAAAAGCGCCAGTCAGCAGCGCCGGCTGATTGGCACCAACGCTCTCGGCTGCGGGCCCGTCATCGGGTGGATAAGGGTCGCGGGGTCGTCCGGACCGACTGAAGCCATGACGGCGGGAAGGAGGTCTGGCCGAAGCGAGCGAGGACAGGACGTCCGAGTGAGCGTCCCCGCGACCCTTATCCACCCGATGACGGGCCAACGACAAGAGAAAGCCGGATCGGGCCTGAAGGCCCTCCTACGCGGGGCGAGGAGGACGGTACACTCTGCCGGATGCATGACGCCGGCTGGCAATTCTGGATCGATCGGGGCGGCACGTTCACGGACGTGATCGGCCGCTCGCCCGCCGGCGACCTGGTCACGGCCAAACTGCTGTCCGAATCGCCTGGGCACTACGACGACGCGGCCGTCGAGGGCATCCGCCGCCTGCTCGCCGGCGCCGGCGATATCGGCGGCCGTGTCGATGCCGTGAAAATGGGTACCACCGTCGCCACGAACGCCCTGCTCGAGCGGCGGGGCGAGCCCGTCGTCCTGGTAGTGACGAGAGGCTTCCGGGACGCGCTCGCCATCGCCTATCAGAGCCGTCCGGATATCTTCGCGCTGCACATTCGCAAACCCGCCCCGCTGGAGACGGAGATCATCGAGACCGATGAGCGCATCGCCGCGGACGGGACGGTGCTCCGGGAGCTGGACGAGACCGCGCTGCGCCGCGACCTCGCGGCGGCCCGCGAGCGCGGCATCGCCGCCGTCGCCGTGTGCCTGGTGCACGGCTATCGCTGGACGGCGCACGAGCAGCGCGTCGCGGGCATCGCCGCGGAACTCGGCTACACGCAGATCTCCGTGTCCCACGAGACGGCCCCGGTCATCAAGTTCGTGAGCCGCGCCCAGACCACGCTGGTGGACGCCTACCTGTCCCCGGTGCTGTACCGCTACGTCGAGCGCCTCGGCCGGGCGCTGGCGCCGGTGGCGGCACCGGAACGACTGCAGATGATGCAGTCGAACGGCGGGCTCATCGACGCGGCACGACTGCGCGGCAAGGACGCCGTGCTGTCCGGCCCGGCCGGCGGCGTCGTTGGCATGGTACAGACGGCGAGCGCGATCGGCCTGGAGCGGCTGATCGGCTTCGACATGGGCGGCACCTCAACCGACGTCTCGGCCTGGGCGGGCGAGTACGTGCGCACCCTGGACTCGGAGGTGGCCGGGGTACGCCTGCGTGCGCCGATGATGGAAATACACACGATAGCGGCGGGCGGCGGCTCGGTGCTGACCTACCGGGACGGCCGCTTCCAGGCCGGCCCCGAATCCGCCGGCGCCGATCCCGGACCGGCCTGCTACCGCCGCGGCGGACCCGCCACGGTCACCGACGCCAACGTGGCGCTCGGTCGCATCCCCGTGGCCCATTTCCCCGCCGTGTTCGGGCCCGGCGGCGACGAGCGTCTCGACCGGAACGCCAGCCTGGCCGCCCTCGAGGCGCTGGCGGAGGACGCCGCCGCCGACACCGGCCGGGCCCCGACCACCCAGGAAGTGGCCGAGAAAGTTGCCGAGGGCTATCTCCGGATCGCCGTCGAGAACATGGCGAACGCGATCCGCCGTATCACCGTGGAGCGCGGCGAGGACGTGCGGGACTTCACGCTGTGCTGTTTCGGCGGCGCCGGCGGCCAGCACGCCTGCCGGGTGGCCGACGTCCTCGGCGTGCGCTCGATCTGGCTGCATCCGCTGGCAGGCCTGCTCTCGGCCTATGGCATGGGGCTGGCCGACCTGATCGCCTCGCGCACCGAGAGCATCGAGATGCCGCTCGAAGACGCGACTGACACGGCCGAGGCGGTCCGGGCCAGGCTGATGGCGGAGTGCCGGGACGAACTCGCCGCCCAGGGCCTGGCCGGCGACGCGCTGGAGGTCGCGGTGCGCTACGGCCTGCGGGTGGCCGGCAGCGACACGATACTCACCGTCCCCGGCGGCAGCCCGCAGGACGTGGCCGCGGCCTTCGGGGAGGCCCACCGCACCCGTTTCGGCGTGGCGCCCGGCGACGAACCCCTAGTGCTCGCCTCCATCACGGTGGAGGCCCGGGGCCGCGACGAACTTCCGCGGGGATTCAGCGGGCCGGGAGCGACGGACGCGCCGCCCGAGCCTCTCGAACACACCGAGGTCTGGCTGCCGGGCGGGTACCGGCGCGTGCCCGTCTACGACCGCGCCGAACTGGGCGCGGGCCAGCGCGTCCCGTCGCCGGCCATCGTCATCGAGGACAACGCGACCACGGTGATCGAGCCGGGCTGGGAGGGCGAGCTCAACGAGCACGGCCATCTGCTGCTCACCCGCCGCGAGGCGCCGGCCGCCGAGCGGGTCTCCCGTGAGGCGGACCCGGTGATGCTGGAGGTTTTCAACAACCTCTACATGCACATCGCCGAGCAGATGGGCGCCGTGCTGCGCCACACCGCCCATTCGGTGAACATCAAGGAGCGGCTGGACTACTCCTGCGCCGTGTTCGACCGGGCCGGACGGCTCATCGCCAACGCGCCCCACATGCCGGTGCACCTGGGCTCGATGGGCGACAGCGTCGCCGCCGTCATCGATGCCAACGCGGGCGACGTGCGCCGCGGCGACGCCTGGATGCTGAACGCCCCCTACAACGGCGGCACCCATCTGCCGGACATCACGGTGGTCACGCCCTATTTTCCCGGCGCTGACGCGACGGCGCCGGCGTTCTGGCTCGCCTCGCGCGCCCATCACGCCGACGTGGGCGGACTCACGCCCGGCTCCATGCCGCCGGCGAGCCACCGCATCGAAGAGGAAGGCGTGCTGCTGGACAACGTGCGCCTCGCGCGGGGCGGCGAGCTGCAGACCGAGGCGGTACTCGAGATCTTCCGCGGCGGCGACTGGCCCGCCCGCAACCCGCGGCGCAATCTGATCGACCTCAAGGCCCAGCTCGCGGCCAACGAGGAAGGCATACGCCAGCTCGACCGTGCCATCGAGCGCTACGGCGCCGGGACCGTGCACGCCTACATGGATCACGTGCGCGAGAACGCGGCCGCCAGCGTGCGCCGTCTGCTGGCCCGCCTGCACGACGGTGAGTTCGTCTACGAGATGGACAGCGGCGAGATCATCCGGGTGAACGTCCGCCTCGTGGACGGCCGCGCGCGGGTGGACTTCACCGGCACCAGCCCGCAGTCACCGAGCAACTTCAACGCGCCGGAGTCGGTGACCCGCGCGGCGGTGCTGTACGTGTTCCGCACACTGGTGGCAGAGCCCATACCCCTGAACGCCGGCTGTCTCGAACCGCTGGACATCCGCGTGCCGCCGGGCACGCTGCTGAGCCCCCGCTATCCGGCGGCCGTCGTCGCCGGCAACGTGGAGACCTCCCAGTGCGTCACCGACGCGCTCTATGGCGCCCTGGGCGCGCTGGCCGCCTCCCAAGGCACCATGAACAACCTCACCTTCGGCGACGACGAGCACCAGTACTACGAGACCATCGCCGGCGGCGCCGGCGCCGGGCCGGACTTCGACGGCGCCAACGCCGTGCAGACCCACATGACCAACTCCCGCCTCACGGACCCGGAGGTGCTGGAAGGCCGCTTCCCGGTGCTGGTGGAGGAGTTCTCCGTCCGCACGGGCTCGGGCGGCCGCGGCCGGCAGCGGGGCGGCGACGGCTGCAGGCGCGTCATCCGCTTCCTGCAGCCCATGGGCGTCTCCATACTGTCCGGTCATCGGCGCGTGCCGCCGTTCGGCCTGGCCGGCGGCGGCAACGGCGCCGTGGGCTGCAACCGCCTGCGCCGGGCCGACGGCCGCGTCGAGGAACTGGCGGCGGTGGACACCCGCGAGGTCGCCGTCGGCGACGCCGTGATCATCGAGACGCCCGGCGGCGGCGGTTACGGCGCGCCGGCACACGAGGAACCGGATCATGACGACTGAGACTTCCGCTCTGAGACTGTGGCGCCGGCTGTCGCGCTGGCCGCTGGGCCGCTGGCTGTTCACCCGCGCGGTGTGTCTGCGCGCACCCTACTTCTCGTCCATCTCGCCGCTCATCCTCGAGATCGAGCCGGATCACGTCACCGCGCGGGTGCGCAAACGGCGCAAGGTGAAGAATCACATCGGCACGGTGCATGCACTCGCCTGCGCCAACCTCTGCGAGCTCTGCGCCGGCGTGCTGATGGAGGCGGCCATCCCCGCGGACCGGCGCTGGATCCCGCGGGGCATGAACATCGAGTACTTGGCGAAGGCGGCGACGGACGTGACGGCGACGGCGCGCCTGCCGGAGACGCAGTGGGACGACGGCGAGGACGTGGCGGTGGACGTGTCCGTCCACGGAGAGGACGGCACCGAGGTGGTGCACGCGGTGATCCGCATGTACATCACGGCGCGGCCCGCCCGCGCCTGATCCGGGCGGTCTTCAGCCCGCCGCGGCGCTGGCGCCGGCGAAGGCCGCGGGGCTGATCCGCGCCCCGGCCGGTTCCTGCACCAGCGACCACACCAGCATCTCCGTCTCGCCGGCGGGCCGGAAGCCGATGATGAGGCCGACCGACGGCCGGCCCTGCTGGGCGGCCGTATTGGTGGAGGAATTGCAGCGCACGAACCAGGCGGCGCCGCCCCGGCCCGCGAAGGCGCCGTCCGCCTCCAGCGCCTGCATGAAATCGCCGACCCGGCGTTCGACCGCCTGCCACAACGTACGCTCGCTGCGCCGGAACAGCACCCAGCGCGTGGACCGCTCGACGCGATGGAGGACGAACTGGATCAGCCGCTCGGTGCCGAGGCACCGCGCGCCGCCGAACACGCTGCCGGTGAAGGCGACGTTCCCCGTCGGCCGCACCCGGCGATCGTCGCCGCGGCGCAGCGTCTGCACCCCGTGGCGATGCAGCGCCGCCGCTTCCGCGTCGTCCAGCTCCACCGTCGGGCGCAGGTCGCGCAGAAACGCCGCTCCTTCGGCCGGAGACATCCAGACATGGCCGCTCTCGTCGTTGCGGGCCAGAATGCCGGCGAGCGCGCCGCCGACCGGCAGGACGCCATCGTCCGGGCGGCGCCGGTCGGTCATGCGGGGGAAATAGGTCAGCAGCTGCGGGCTGCGGAATCCGTCCCGCCGCAGCGCCAGGTCCAGTTCGGAGAAACTCCGGCAGCCGGAGGGCGGATCGACGATGAGCATGGCGCCGCGGCGCTGGCAGTAGCGCTCGGCCGCCATCAGGAAGGCCGGGCCGGGATCGCGGCCGCCGCCCATCGGCGGCGCGTAGAGGAAGCTGAAGTGCGCCGCGCCTTCCAGCGCGAACAGCCCGGTATAGTCCCGCGCCGAGCCGATCAGGTCGTAGTCGGTCAGCGGCTGGCCGTCCGTGCCGGGCTCGTCGGCCGGCGCGTAGGAAACCGCCCGGTCGGCGCCCCCGGACCGCGTGGCGTCGGGACGGCATTCGGGCAACGGCCCGGCCACGCGCACCAGCCGGGAGGTGAGGAGACGATCGCGGACGTTGTTCTCGGCGTCATCGTCGCAGGTGAGTCCCCGGAATATCTCCTGGTCGTCGATCAGGCGGGTGCGCGGCGACAGCCGCTGCACGGTCAGGTTGAAACGGCTGCCGTCGGTGCCCGGACGACCGTCGATGCCGTCGTAGTCCACGGAGGCGCGGAACGTCTCGCCGGCGCCCGGGCTCAGCGCCGCCAGCGTCAGACCGGCATTGCCGGCAGGCAGCGTGAGTCTGGCGCCGCGGGCGCCGTTGGCCACGCGGACCACGATCGCGCGACGCCCGCCGTGGGCGAAGAACTGCTCTACGGCAGGGCCGAGGCTGCTAAGCCGCCAGTGACCGCCGAAGCGGCGGGAGAACTCGGAGAAAGAGCCGACGGCGACAGGGTGGTTGACGGGGCCGCAGAGCGCGCGGCCGATGAAGGCGGCGGTGGTATCGGGACTCGTCGCTATGGACTGATCCCCTGCCGGCATCTCCCCTACGGTGATGCCGGTGTCGGTCGAATCGCTCAAATGCCGATTGCCCCTGTCGCCCCTGGTGCCTCAGCGTCCAGGCCCTGATTCTACGGCCTGCCGCGGGGAGTTACCATGCCCGCTGGCATCGACCGGTCCAGCCCATGCAGACACCGCGCGGCTATAGTTACCTCGAACAGTCCCACGCCGGGCTCAACCGGCTGCCGCGGGAATTCCTCGGCGTCTTCCCCACGCCGCTGGAATGTCGACGCACCGACCGCCTGCCGCTCTGGATCAAGCGGGACGACCTCACCCATCCCGACTACGGCGGCAACAAGCTGCGCAAGCTGGAGTATGCCCTCGGCCAGGCGATCGCCCGTGGGCATCGCTCGGTCGCCACCTTCGGCGCGGCCGGCTCGAACCACGCGCTGGCCACGGCCGTGCACGCCACCAGCCTCGGTCTCGGCTGCACCTGCCTGCTCGGACCCCAGCCCCCCAGCCCGGCGGTACGGCGCACGCTGAACCGGCATCTCGCGCTGGGCACCGAACTGGTGCCCTGGGGTGGCAGCCGGCAGCAGCGCCTCGCGTTGTACCGGGATCTCTTCCGCGGTCCCGACGCCACGCACCGGCCCTGGGTCATCCCCATCGGCGGGTCCACCTGGCACGGCAGCGCGGGCTACGTGAATGCGGCCTTCGAACTCGCCGCCCAGATCCGCGCGGGACAGGCGCCGGAACCGGAACTTATCTACCTGCCCCTCGGCACCATGGGCACGGTGGCCGGCCTCGCGGCCGGCCTGGCGGCCGCCGGCCTGTCCAGCCGCGTCGTCGCCGTCCGCGTGGTCATCGAGAAAATCGCCGACGAGGCACGCACCCGGCGGCTCGGCGCGAAGACGGCCGCCCTGCTGCACCGGCTCGACCGGGCATTTCCGCCCGTGCGGGAGGACGACCTGAACCTGGAGGTGCGCGACGAGTTCCTCGGCGACGGCTATGCCGTGCCCACCGCGGCGGCCCGCCGGGCGGTCGAGTGGGCTGCGGCGGAACCCGGCCTCACCCTCGAAACCACCTATTCGGGCAAGGCACTGTCGGCCCTGCTGGCCGACGCGGACTCCGGCCGCCTCGACGGCCGCCCGG
>Ga0209936_1000125_pt1 | contig 48218 bp, 41 predicted proteins | sample SalPonR1_A_D1_MG_FD_185694 | JGI IMG/M metagenome (GOLD analysis project Ga0209936, IMG submission 185694) | Salt pond soil microbial communities from South San Francisco under conditions of wetland restoration - Salt Pond MetaG R1_A_D1_MG... ...
CGGGTACTCTCAAATACCTGAACATAAGCTTTCGTGCCGAGTACTTTAATTACTTCGGCCATCAATTTAGTCCCTTCTAAATCGATATAGCATATTTCATTTTGCTGAACAGGACCGTCAACCTCAACATACACAAGGTTGGCTATAATTCCTGATACTTTTCCTGTTGTCATTTTATTTGTTTTTTCCATTTATTGCAAATTCTTTAGGAAATTCATAACTAGATTTTAAATTGTCAATGATTTTACGGAACATTTCACGTCCTGTTTCTTCATCAAGTCCTAACCATCGATAAGCCATATCAAGCTTTATGATATATGCCAAAACAACCTCAACGGAAAAATAATCAAACAGGGTCATTTCTTCAACCTTATCCCATCTCAGTTGATCAAGGCCTTTTTCCCGGGCTAAAAAATCATCTTTCTCAGCCAAAGCAATAACATCAGCTGCTAAAGGCAAGTCAACAGACAAACCAAAATCTTTGGCACTACTTTTAGCCATTTGATCTGCCACCCAGTTATTTCCAATAAGTTGCCTCTCAATGTCTACATTATATTTTCGGCAATTTAATCCGGTTAAGATATTTTTTATATTCAGATTATATTCAAACCACTGTTTTAAAAATTCATTTTTTGATTCTAAAACATAGTTGTAATACATTTCGGTAAGTTTATTCTCCCAACTTTTATCAAAATCTTTTGTTTCTTCTTCCTCCTGATATATCTTCACAAAATCATACATGTACTGTGGAAGTATATTTTTCGGATCATCCGAAAACTCTTCTTCAAAATCCTGCAAAGTAAAATTCCCTAATTTATTAAAATCCTGGGTTTCTTCCTGATGAAGGAACAGTAAAAGATTTTTGTTGTCATAAGGTAAAAATAAGCGTTGGGCCAGCCGGTAATCTTCAGGAAAGAGTTCATCTTTTAATACTTGCTTAAAATCAAGCATGGTGAAGTTAATATCTTCTTCGTCGAGATAGATCTCCGGCAATCCTGCTATAAAATAATGGTAATAATTACGAAACATACTTACTCTCCCTGAAATAACATTTCACCCGTTTTGGGGCGTAAATAGCTTTTAAAGAAATTAATAAAATCTTCTTCGGAAAAACTAATTTTGTAGGAATTGTCGGCCGGACCGATTTTAAAGCCTCCTTTAACTGCATCGCTAAAGCTTAATTCAAGCTTTGCATTTAATTCTTTCCCTGTTTTGGCTTTAAAATATTTTTCAAATTCTTTCTCCAGTTTTTCAGGAAGCAAAACAGACAGGTCTACAGATTCTTTTTTCTGAGGATCCCAGTTTTTAATTATTGTTTCAATAATTTCTTTTACGAATTTCTCATCGTCAAAAGCTTTTTTAACGGGCTCATCAATAACCTTGCTGGTTATTAGATCCGTAATTTGCTGTTTTACCTTTCGAACGGTTTGCTTTGAAGCCAACTCCAATTCGGCATGAACATTTTTCTTGATTTCTTCGGATTTTTGTTCTGCCTCCTCAATGATACCTTTCGCTTCCTTTTCGGCATTCTTTTTAATCTTATCTGCTTCAGATTTAGCCTCTTTGATTATTTTATCAGCTTCTTCGTTCGCTTTTTCGACACCTTCGTTGTAAAGCTTTTGTGTTAATTCCTGTAGTTTATTTTCCATTGTACAAAGGTCTATAATGTTTTACAAAAAATTGAAATACAAATCTACTAACTTAATTTAATATCTCAACAAATATTTACTTTTTTAGATACTTAAATTCTTTATACTAAATGAGAATCCGTTCGTTTCAAATTTAGATGTGCTATAAAAAATAAGAACAGATATATAATCCCAAACAGTCAGTGAGGGCAAATGTAAAAGAGCAAAAATAATTTTCCAAACTTTTCTGTTATTTTTTTAACAGTGTTAATCAAATAACAGTATGTTATAAAACAACCTATTTTTTATTAAAATACTTAAGCATTAATAAAACTTCAAAAAAAGTATAAATAAAATAGAGGATAAGGAAGGTTATGAGAAAAAATTTAGCCTGTGCCGGATTAAGAAGTGCAAATAGTACAATGAACACAAGGTATATCATCATTTTAACTCCCGAAATCATGATAAACCGTGAAGAGAATCGGCTATGCCCTTCTGTACTGACTTTTAATATAGAAAAATGCAATAGTCCTGTTAAAACAGCAATAATAAACAGATTTAACCAGAAAACCGGATGGTAATATGGTGATAATACCGTACGAAAAAGAATAAGCGCCATGAGTCCTAAAGAAACGGTTAAAATTGTTTCTTTGATTAAAAAAATTTTAAAAGCTTTCATGATTATATTGCTGGTTTAACGAAATTCTTCATTGCATAACAGGTTGCCAAAAAACACCCTGAACCGATAACACCTCGACAAATAAAGGAAGTTCATTGTCGGTTATCCAGGGATTGGGTCCAGTTCTTCCAAACATTTGAATCAGAAGAATTACAATCATTTGAAATGCAATCGCTGAAAACCGGTTTTATTTTTACGCGCTTCTTTGTTCTTTTTCCTTAAACTTTGATTCTCCTGTGCTGACATTTGAGCGCGATTCATCACTCATATTACAGTTTCCTGTAAACATTGAACCGGGTTCTATAGCTAATTTTTTGGTGATAATGTCTCCATAAATTTTGGCTGTAGCTTTAAGCGAAAGCAACTCTCCTACCTTTATTTTTCCATTGACCTCACCCAACACTTCTGAATTTTTACAGGCAACCTCTCCTTTTACTCTACCGGTCTCGCCTACAACAACTTTACCCGTAGTATTCAGGTTCCCGTTTAACGCACCGTCTATACGAATATCGCCATTTGATTTTATGTCTCCTGTGATTTCTGTACCAACACCAATTAAGTTAATAGCAGCTGTGGTTTCGGGTTCATTATTTTTTGCCATTGTTAAATTCTTTAAGGATTAAACTTCACTTATTTTATAATTATCGGACAAATATATTATTTTTTATGCAAGGAGTCATCTTTTTCGCCTAAAAGATTGTCATCTATCATCTATAACAGGAATCTTATCCAATTTGTTGTTCTAACCGTAAATTTTTTTAAAAAGAATACAAATCGATCCCCATTAAGAATTCAGTAAATAATGATTGACGTCCCGGGACAAATCCAATTCGTATACCGGTATTTAAGGGAAACAATGTTCGCAACAGATGATAATCAAAAGAAAGTTCTACTCCAAAACTGGAGAAATACTCTTTTACCGTACCTGCAGGGGTTAAGTTTTGTGTATAATAATTGTATTGATTCATTGCAAAATCACCAAAAAAAGCACCCCTAACACGTTTTATATAAATCAAAGGCCCAACACTCCAATCGGGATATGCTATGGGAAATACATAATCGCCGTAAAACTTCAATAGTTTTTCTGTTCTTCGTCGCTCCATCCCTCTTGGAAATTTAAATCGAGAAGAATATAAATAAAGTTTAGGGCTTTGGTATTGATAACCAATATCAAACTTAAATCCATGATTTTTAAAAAACCCCGGTAAATATATTCGGGAATCAATGGTTGAGATATAACCAAAGAAATCGGAGTCAAAAGGAGAGTTATACAAATTATAATCGAGAATAATTCCTGATTTTGGCTGAATATCACGATGTGCTTTCCGGGTATATAAATATAAATACGCCTGAAAATTCATGAACTCAAGTCCCTCCTGATAATAATCAGCAACGGGTTGATAATAAAATCGGTTACTATATTCAAAACGAATACCCGGATAAAATCCGGCAACATATTTTCCGCGACTTAAATTAAACGGAATATAGGTTTCAATGGAGAAACTGCTATTATCAAACTTTAATTGTGGCACCCATGCAACATCCGATGATGCGTAATATCTATGCCGGTCACCATAATCGGCTGAAACTTTTATATACGGATAAAACCCTTTATAAATTAAGGAAGAGGATAAAGAATGATGATGATCTTTATAAGCGTACCCTAAAATGGTTTCCATCGTGCTTAATTTATTCTGAGAAAGAATCATCAGTCCTGGGTGAACGATATCATTTATTGCTGAAGGATCACTAAAAACCTCCTGAAAATCAACATCTTCATAATCAATATAAAATGGAACCCAGCTATGAAAATAAAAAAGGTTTCCCAGTCTGGAATAGGGCTTAACAATATACTCTTTTGACGGGATATCATCTGTCTTAACTCCTGTTTTTTCCTGAGATGACAATGTTTCTGCCAAAGGATCTTTCTTATAATCTTCCAACTCTTTTTTATGCCATAAAGATCTTTCAACAGGAATTTTGGAAACACCAAATCCCCTCGAAGAATATTCACTTGCAAAAATATAGTCCTCGTTCGGGCTTAAATCAAAATCATAAATTCCATCGTTGGAATTTGTAAGCTGATAAACGTTCTCACGGGCAATATTGTAAACATATAAATTATCCGTTCCATTAAAGGTAGAATGAAAGTATATATGTTCTAAAGAGGGATATATCCGCTGAATATCAATGCCAGGCAGAGCAAACACAGACTCCCATTGTTCGGTAATAAAATCATACCTGCTCACTTGTTTTTGATTCCCGTTTATTTCAATAACATAAATATATCTTTCGTCAGGAGACCATTGAGGCCGTTGGATAAAATTTCCCTTTGGTGAAGGAATTTTTACATACGTTTTCCCATGAATACTTCCTATAATGGTAAGCAGATATTCATCGTCGGGGCTAACTTCAATTACAGCTATTTTATGGGCATCGTCAGAAATAGCCGGGCTGAAATATCGCACTTTATCAATCACTTCTCTTTCCTGCTGAGTTTTTAGATTAAATAATTTAATGGTTGTATATTCCCTGTTATGCCAACGTGCATCTGGTCTGTATTCAGCCCAGACAATGAATCTATCCGACACGGAATAATCATCAGAAATTAAAGATCCCGGTTCCCAAAGGATTCTTTCTTTTCCTTTACTTATTTCTACAAATTGCGGGATATGGGACAATCCCTTTTTTAAAGCAATTATCTGACTGTCACTCCTATACTGTGGGTGTATATAATCTACATAATCCTTCTTTTCAGGATGAATAAAACGGGTCGGTGTAAAGTGCATTTCTTCATTTTCGCCAGACCACAAGCTGTCTAAATAATTTAAACCTTCTTTAAATAAATCCTGATGCGATAGCCCTGTATGTTTTTTTAATCCCCGGTTAAACGCAAAATAGGTGGGTAAAAGCGTAAACGAATGTTGGGCTACATGGTCTACCACCTTACTCCAGCTATCTGCTCCATATTTTGTTCTTACATATGCAGTAAAGTGATATCCATATTCATAATGGTTCGGAACATAATCTTTATACGAGCCAAATAATATTTTGTCAAACGAATATTCCTTTTCATCTTCCAATAAAATGGTCCGGATTCCTCGTTTAAAATAGGGAAGCCGTCCTCTCCCAAAGGAGGAAAGGGCGGTTTCAGTGACTACGGCATCGCCTTCGTAAAACCACATGGGCAGTTGCCCTGCAACAAGACCTGTAGCTTGTTGCCCAAAAACCAGAGATAAAATTTGGGTAATTCCCTGGTTAAGCTTATCAATTTGAACCACATGACGAAGCTCATGAATACAAAGTTGCTGAAGCCGGTCTCCCGGATACATATCCTGCGAGGGAGCAGGATACAACTCCATACGTTTAGGAGCCCACGAAACATAACCATTGGAGCGGATAGATTGGGAATGAATGATTACTGATATTTTTTTGGGGGTATGATTTAACGAATACCCAACTTTTTGATAGTTATGTTCCAGAATATTGGCTATTTTTTGCGCTGAGGATTGGTATTCATTAGGGAAAATGAGCTGAAAATTATCGGTATTTATCTGTTTCCAGCTTACAGATGCCGGATCCTGTCCGGTAGAATAAAATTGCCCGAATGAGGAAGCAGCAATTAACAAAAGAAATAACCATAAAATTGTTCGATAAAAATATCGCATACCTTTATTTTTGAATAACGACTTTTTCGGTAAACATTAAGCCTTTTTCTCCCGTTATTTTTAAAATATATAAGCCATTTTTTAAATGGTTAATATGGAATTCATAGGTATTGTTTTCGGACAAATAAGCCGATTCTTTATAACAAATTTCACCGCTCGAGGAAATTAATTCAATCAACGCCTTCTGCTTAAGAATATTATGGGTAATAAGCTGCAAATTTCCTTTCACCGGATTGATTAAGCTCATCAGATTATTTTTGGTAGAAAAATAATCAATCGCCGTTGCTGCGGACACATTGTAATGATACTCCTGACTCGCTATAATCTGCTGGTGAAGATTATTATAGCCGGCAACCTGAAAAAATATCTCCGTTCCCTCCTCGTATTTCGGAATCGTCCCCATATATGAATACTGATTAGGATACATCGTTTCAAGATGAATATAGTTTCCCGAAGAAAATCCATAGTTAATTTTAAGCTCATGAACAGTATCGTTTTTGTCGGTTAAATCAGCAAAAACAAAAACATCATGATTACTACCCGGGTTTTCCGGAGCAAAAGAAATATTCGAAACATCAAGGCTTACAGCCGTTTGATCTACTTCAAGCTCCAGATAAACAGGCAAATGGTCGGACATATTATACAAAGCCAGGGCAACTTCAGCAGGCACACTGGTATTGGTAGAAATATTCATCGCCTGATTAAAAAAGCTACCATCCTGTCCGATGGTATTATATGAACCATCAATATACTGCATCTTTTTCCCGCCACCCATAATATCATCACTGGCCATAATAAAATCGAACCGGTCATCCATGCCTCCGGTTGAGAAGCAATCGCCCCGGGTATGTGTTGATTGCGTGTGATAATACCTGTACTCAGCATTCCCGCTCCACTCCCCAATTTGCCCTGCAGGATCATTGAATGCATACCGGGGATAATCCGGATTAATCAGGTTTTGAAATGCCTTTTCGGTGGGTGAATACACATTTAAATCTCCTAACAAGAGAATATTTCCCGGTTCTTCATTATTTTTTAGATAGTTCATAATGATTCTTGTCTCAAAATCTCTTTGGTCCGGGCTATCATCATAGTACCCTGATCCAGCCTTTAAATGGGCTACAATACAAGTAACAAAAGCCGTATCATTCGTTTGAGCCAGGTCTTCGGCTCTAAAATAAAACTGATAAACATTAAATATCTTGTGGGATCCGGAATAATAAAAGCTTATTGGGTAATGCTTTTTCAGGGTTAATTTTTCATGGTTGTAAAACAGGGTGTTGGCTAAAAATATCTCGGGAAACTCCGTTCGTCGGTATTTGGTTACTCCTTCAACATTTAAAGCATTCTCTAACAAATAGGTGGCATCATCACTAACGGGGGACCATCCTTCGCCATCCAGTTCATTTACGGAGAAAATATCCGGTTGAACATGTTGAATTATTGTTTTCAGCGATTCGTTTTTCTCATCAATAGAGTTGGTATTGTTATCGCATTCATAATAATTCTTCCCATAATAAAGCAGGTTGTAATGCATTACCTTCAATGTATCTCCGGCATTACCAATAATTACAAATAGAACAAATGTAAAAGCAAAAATTATTTTTTTCATTGAATATTTTTATCTAAATTTTTTTGGCTTTAAACCCTTCCTGTATTAAAATATTTGTTATTTTATCCCTAAAATCACCCTGAATTAAAATCTCTCCATTTTTAACCGAACCACCAACGGCACATTTTGTTTTTAATAACCTGGATAAATCCTTCAAATCATCTTCAGTGCCAATAAATCCGTTTACCAGGGTCGCTTGCTTGCCTCGTTTTTTGGCTTTAGTATCCAAATAGATTTTTAAGTTTTGCTGATCAGGAGGAAGCGTTTCTTGCTGAATGTCATCCTTTTCATATTCATAATCAAAATCCGGATTGGTTGAATAAACAATATTTTTTCTGCTATTCTTATTCTTTTTGGTCATCATTCATCTCTTTTTATTCAACATAAAAAATATTTAAGAATTTGGCTAAATTACGTAATTTCGAAGCAAAAGTTTTATGCAATTTATTTTTTTTGTTTTTTTGCACAATAAAATAAGCTTTTAGTCCATTAATTATCAGAATTTGAATTAGATTTGAAACAAAAACTAAATATAAACTAACCGATGAATAATTTTAAAACTGTCAATAGAATCAGCGGATGGGTTATTTTTCTTATTGCTGCCACCGTATATCTTTTAACGATTGAACCAACCACCAGTTTTTGGGATTGTGGTGAGTTTATTGCTTCGGCCTATAAGCTTCAGGTAGGGCATCCTCCGGGAGCTCCAATATTTATGATTATTGCCAGATTTTTCACTTTCTTTGCCGGAGGCGATGTAACCAAAGCAGCCATGATGGTTAATGCAATGTCGGGCTTAGCCAGTGCATTTACTATTTTATTCCTGTTTTGGACGATAACCCACCTGGCTAAAAAGATGGTCCCAAAAACAGAAAAGCTTTCATGGGCACACTTAATTGTGGTTATTGGGAGTGGTGCAGTAGGTGCGCTTGCCTATACATTTTCCGACACCTTCTGGTTCTCGGCTGTAGAAGGAGAAGTATATGCCATGTCTTCGTTGTTTACAGCTTTTGTATTTTGGGCGATCCTAAAATGGGAAAATATTGCCGATGAAAAATATTCTAACCGGTGGTTAATTTTAATTGCTTATTTAATGGGATTATCCATTGGAGTCCACTTGTTAAACCTGCTGGCAATCCCTGCTATTGTTTTTGTTTTTTACTTTAAAAAATACAACGTTACCCGTGCCGGAATGATTAAAGCTTTTCTGGTTTCGTTAGTTATTCTGGGAACCATAATGTACGTTATTATCCCCGGCTTCGTCAAAGTAGCTTCATGGTTCGACCTGCTTTTTGTTAATGGCTTTGGGCTGCCGTTTAAATCCGGGGTGATTTTTTATATTATCCTGCTGCTGGGGTTAATCATCTGGGGATTATATTACACCTCGAAAAAGAAAAAAGTTATTTTAAATACCATCATCCTGGGTGTTACGGTTATTATGATCGGTTATTCAAGTTTTGCCATGATAGTTATCCGGTCCATAGCTAATCCTCCCATGGACGAAAATAATCCGGAAACCGTATTTAATCTTTTAAATTATATTAACCGCGAACAATATGGGAGCAGGCCCTTATTTAAAGGCCAGTATTATAATGCCCCGGTGGTGGACAGTGAAACACCTTACACCTACCGGCAAAAAGATGGTAAATACATTAAATCTTACAGCTTGAATGATGTGTATGAATATGATGAACGATTTACTACTATTTTCCCCAGGATGTACAGCGCTCAACCTGAGCATATAGAAGAATATAAAAAATGGGGCGATATCAAGGGTAAAAAAGTACCCATTACAAATTATCAGGGAGAACAAGAGATAAGGCATGTTCCTACATTTGGGGAAAACTTAAAATTCTTTTTCCGGTATCAGCTTGGACATATGTACTGGCGATATTTCATGTGGAATTTTTCGGGTAGACAAAATGATATTCAGGGTCATGGAGAGTTATTAAATGGAAACTGGATAACCGGAATCAATTTTATTGACAATAAATTGATTGGTCCACAGGAGAACTTACCCGACAGCATAAAAAATCATAAAGCACGTAATACCTATTATATGCTGCCTTTATTACTGGGACTTATTGGTTTCTTTTTTCACTTAAGGCGTCATTTTAATGATTCTATCGTGGTCTTATTGTTATTTCTGTTTACAGGAATAGCCATTGTTGTTTATCTAAACCAATATCCCTTGCAGCCACGTGAACGGGATTATGCCTATGCCGGCTCATTTTACGCTTTTTCCATATGGATTGGATTAGGTGTTTTTGGTATTTACAATTTTTTCAGGAAAAAAGCCAATGCAGTTTTCAGTGCGGTTTTAGCAACGGTATTGTCTCTTGTTTTTGTCCCCGGGATTATGGCCAAAGAAAACTGGGACGATCATGATCGTTCAAATCGCTATATGGCCAGAGACTTTGCCTATAATTACCTTAACTCCTGTGCGCCTAATGCTATCCTTTTTACCCATGGCGATAACGATACATTCCCGCTTTGGTATGCACAGGAGGTGGAAGGAATAAGAACTGACGTGCGTGTTGTTAACCTTTCGTTGTTAAATACCGACTGGTATATCGACCAAATGAAACGCAAAGCATACGAATCAGAACCTTTGCCTTTCGGAATGACTCATGAGCAATACCTGAACGGTGTTCGCGACGTCATATACATTAATGACAGAATTGATGATTATGTTCATGTGAAACAGGTTGTTGATTTTCTGAAAAGCGATGACCAAAGAACCAAACTACAGGTAGGAACCAACGAGTGGATTGATTATCTGCCAACCAACAAGATTGTTGTTCCGGTTGATTCGGCTAAAGTTATTGCTCAAGGAACCGTTGAACCCGAAGATGCAGATAAGATTGTTCCTGAAATCAGGTTTCAAATTAATAAGCAAAGAATTGTGAAAAGCGAAATGATGATTTTAGATCTGCTGGCTAACAATAAGTGGGAACGGCCTGTTTATTTTGTTTCTACTGCCGGAGACGGGAATATTGGTCTGGAGAATTATTTACAACAGGAAGGTTTTGCCTACAGACTTGTACCTATAAAAACACCGTCAAAAGGATATCTTGAAACCGGACGTATAGAATCTGACATTATGTATAAGAAACTGATGGAAGATTTTAAGTGGGGCAATATGGATGATCAGGATATCTGGATGGACCATACCACCAAAAGAACAATTTCTGTAATAAAAATAAGAAATCTGTTTACAAGGCTTGCAGATCAACTCATGAAAGAAAACAAAAAAGATTCTGCTTTAGCCGTTTTAAAGAAAGGTACTGAACTAACCCCCAAAACAAATATTCCTTACGATCTGTTTACATTGGATATGATTGAAGCATTATATCGGGCAGGAGGAAAAGAAGAAGCAGATTCTTTGGTGCGTGATTTTTCTGCCATTTCTATTCAGGAGTTAAATTATTATACTTCCCTGCCTCCCAAGTTTGCCCAGTCGCTTGATTACGAGCAACGTTTAAATATGCATTACTTACATCAGATGGCTGAGTTTACAAAACGATATGGTGATCCCGAATTAGCTGCTTCAATTGAGCAGGATCTGGAAAACTTTTTCAACAGGTTTAGCCAACCCCAGCAATAAAAACACAAAAATGCAAAACATCCGAAGCGTTCATTTCTTCGGATGTTTTTTTATCCGCTATTCTTTTTGCATAAATTTACCTTTAAATATCATAAAAAGATATACCTTTGCAGGCTTAAATTTTAGGGAAAATGCAAAAAATCAAAAACATAGCCATCATAGCGCATGTCGACCATGGAAAAACAACCCTGGTTGATAAAATGCTCTTGCTCGGAAAACTTTTCAGGGAAAATGAAAATCCGGGCGATCTTATCCTTGATAGTAATGACCTGGAGCGTGAACGAGGAATTACAATTCTATCTAAAAATGTTTCCGTAATTTATAAAGATTTTAAAATCAATATTATTGATACCCCCGGGCATGCTGATTTTGGGGGAGAAGTAGAGAGAGTCCTAAATATGGCCGACGGAGTCCTTCTCCTGGTAGATGCTTTTGAAGGAACGATGCCCCAAACCCGTTTTGTTTTACAAAAAGCATTAAGCCTCGGCTTAAAACCTATTGTTGTTATTAATAAGGTGGATAAACCAAATTGCCGTCCTGAAGAAGTACAGGAACAAGTTTTTGATCTGATGTTTAACCTCGACGCTACAGAAGAACAATTAGACTTCCCAACCATTTATGGATCGGCGAAACAGGGATGGATGTCGGATGACTGGAGAAAACCTACCAAAGATATTATTCCGTTAATGGATTGTATTATAAAAAATATTCCTGACCCCAAAACTTACGAAGGAACACCACAACTACTTATCACGTCGTTAGATTATTCGCCTTATGTAGGAAGAATTGCCATTGGAAAACTTTTAAGAGGCACATTAAAACAAGGAATGCAAATATCGTTGGTGAAAAGAGACCAATCCATTCAAAGAACAAAAATAAAAGAACTCCTCACCTATGAAGGGTTAAGTAAAAAGAAAACAGAAAAAGTCGAGGCCGGAGATATCTGTGCATTGGTTGGAATTGAAGGTTTTCAAATTGGCGATACCGTTGCAGATTACGAAAACCCGGAAGGATTAGATCCGATTGCCATTGACGAACCGACGATGAGCATGCTGTTTACCATAAACAATTCACCTTTTTTTGGCAAAGACGGTAAGTTTGTTACTTCACGCCACCTGAAAGAACGCCTGGAAAAAGAATTGGAAAAAAACCTGGCCTTAAGGATTGAACCCACCGGTTCTGCAGAGGCATTTAATGTTTACGGACGGGGCGTCTTGCACCTTTCAGTTCTTATCGAAACAATGAGACGCGAAGGATACGAACTTCAGGTGGGACAACCAAAAGTAATCATTAAGGAGATAGACGGAGAAAAACACGAGCCGGTAGAATACCTGACCGTAGACCTTCCGGAAGATTTTTCGGGCAAAGCCATTGAAATCATTCAACAACGAAAGGGTGAAATGATGAATATGGAACGTAAAAACGACCGGGTTACCCTGGAGTTTATTATCCCTTCAAGAGGAATTATTGGGTTAAAAAACATCATGATGACTGCAACAGCCGGAGAAGCTGTGATATCGCACCGTTTTAAAGCCTTTGAACCCTATAAAGGCGATTTTGAAAAAAGACAGGCCGGATCGTTAATTGCTATAGAAACGGGGACGGCTATTGCTTATGCCTTAGACAAACTGCAAGATAGAGGACGTTTTTTTGTTTTACCACAGGAAGAAATTTACGAAGGACAGGTAATTGGAGAAAATGCAAAAGCAGGAGATTTAGGTGTAAATATTACCAAAACAAAAAAACTTACCAATGTAAGAGCTTCCGGAACAGACGATAAGGCAAAACTTCCTCCGCCCGTTAAGTTTTCGCTCGAAGAAGCGTTGGAGTATATTCAGGAAAACGAATATGTTGAAATTACACCTAAAGCTATCCGTCTACGAAAAATTTATTTAAAAGAGCATGAGCGTAAACGAATGCAAAAATAATTTTTATTTTAGCAAAAAAATCGAGATAACCATCTGTAGTGAAAGTAGGATTAGTTATAAAATCAACGGGTAGCTGGTATTCTGTCAAAGACACACAAACAGGGGAGGTTACTTCATGTGCTATCCGCGGGAGATTTCGTATGGAAGGAATAAAAAGCACCAATCCTGTAGCTGTTGGTGATCTTGTTAAATATAATTTCCCGGCAAACGCAGAGACAGGAATCATTCACCAAATTCTTGACCGGAAAAATTATATTGTCCGAAAGTCAACAAACCTGTCGAAACAAACGCACATTCTAGCAGCAAACATAGACCAGGCCATCCTTATGGTAACGTTAAAAAACCCCGTTACCTACCCCATTTTTATCGACCGGTTTTTAATTACAGCCGAAGCTTATGAAATCCCTGCCAAACTTGTTTTTAACAAAATTGATTTGTATGATGACAGGGAAAAACAGACGCTTAATGAAACCATCAAAGCTTATGAAACAGCAGGATACGAGTGCTTCCAAACATCGGTTTCCCAAAAAATTAATATCCAGACCATTGAATCTTTATTAAAAAATAAAATTACCTTAATTGCCGGGAATTCAGGTGTTGGCAAATCCTCATTAATCAATTTAATTGACCCGGAACTCCAATTAAAATCAAGCGAAATATCCAATTACCATAAATCAGGGAAACATACTACAACATTCGCCGAGATGTTTGATTTATCTATAGGTGGAAGCATCATTGACACGCCCGGGATTAAAGGTTTTGGACTTCACGATATCGAAAAAGAAGAACTTTTCCATTATTTCCCCGAAATTTTTAAAGCCTCTAAAGATTGTAAATTTTATAATTGTACGCATGTACACGAACCCGGATGTGCAGTTAAAAAAGCCGTTGATGAAAACAAAATACATCCCATGCGTTATAATAACTATTTAAATATCTTATTCGATCAGGAAACCAAACATCGTTTATAAACAGTTATAAGACTTTCAAATCCAAATCATATCCTTTTGTCATAATTCTTTTAATCCTTTTCTTTTTTTTATTAACTTGTAGCTTTAAATCTTAACTGGTTGTTGATTTGTTCTTTATGAAAAAAACGATTTACTTCTTTTTCATAATTACGATTATCACTTTACCCTGTTGTAAAAACAAGAAAAGTGAAGATTCTGATTTTACACACCTTAACCAATTAGCCAAAACCATTAACACCGAATTGCAAAACGCAGCAAAAGATATTAATGACCTTGCCCTTGTTTTTAAATATAAGATCCCATTTAACAAACCGGTTAAGTGGGACAGTACGGTGTATAAAGTGAAAAGCAACCGGTACTATTTTACTCCGGATCACAAAAAAACCTCTTCTATTTATCTTCCGGAAAATGTATCCTTAAACGACAACCTTAAAAAAATGATAATAAATAGTGAGGTAATGGATTCATTGTTTATTAAATACATTCATGATAATGACTTTGTACAACAAATTTATTTTTTAGATACCAATTCTTTTTTGCGTATTTATCCTTATACTGATGTATATAATCACCTGGACAAACCCTTCGATTTAACGAAACTATGCGCTTATCAAAAAGTTTACCAAAGACCTTTTATTGAAGATCAATCGTATTGGATAGAAACTCCATATGCTGATTTTTATGGTCTGGGATGGATTATTTCCTGTATTGAACCCGTTTATTACCATGATCAATTTATAGGTGTTTTAGCTGCCGATATCCCTGTATATAATTTTTTAAAAAAATATTTCAGCAATGAATCGCAAATATTAATTTTAACCGATGAAAAAGGAAATGTCATCTGTACCACCCAACAAGGTTCTAAACGGTTAAATATCCCCATGCATCAAGAGCTTTCTTATTATAAACCTGTAAACCTAAATCTTTTACAATATAATTCCCCTTCATTAACAAAACATCAGGATAAAAGTATCCGCAAGGCTGTTCATAAAATACTGGAAGGATCGGGTAAAGAATTTTTTCATCTCGATGGAAAGAAACATACAATTTACAAAACGGAAATTGAAGAAACCAATTGGCTATTGTTAAAAATTATTTATTGATATAAGGAACTTTAATTATGAAGAAATTCTATTATTTAGTTGTAGCTGTTATAATCATTGCCCTGGGGGCCAATGCATATTATGGCTATTATATTTATAAACAACAATTAGATTTTCATACCGATATGTTGCTAAATCATACGGAAATCTGTGGGTGGGAAATTGAACAGTCGGGTTACGATTTTGAAAATGAAATTAACTATATCGTTTTTTCATCTGATTTAGCTCATTTTTTCGAAGATAAAGATGATGCTGACCTTAAAATAAAAAAACTTGAGCTTTTTTACTTCAAGTACCAGAAATTGATTAAAAATATTAAACTGATTGATAACCATAAGAATGTTTTTAGCCTTTTTAAAGATAAAGCAAACCAGTTTATCAATGACTATTACATTTCTCAAAAACAAACTACACTAAAAAACAGAGAAGAGATTGTTAAAAATAATGATGGAACGTATACTTATTTGCTGCCTGTTTTCTATGATGATAATACCGTTTTAAATATTTTAGTTAAAGTTGATATTGATCACTATATTCAGTCGGTATTTGAAAACTACCACATGAAAGAAACCCTCTGGCAGGGTCTTATCGATATGAACGGCGATATTATCACCAATAATTTATCAAGAGATACCATTACGATCCACAAGCTGGAACATGTTACTCAAGAACTGAAAAATGGGTATAGTGGCTCCCTAAGACAAAAAGTGACAGCCGACAATCAAACCAGCGAATATCTAACCACATATTATCCCATCCGTATTTTAGCGAATGATTTAGGAATTATTTTTTCGCTCGAAACCAAAATTATAATCGATTCAATCATAAAAAATTCAGTGATTGTATCCTTTTCTACCATCTTTATTTTAATTCTTATTATTGTCGTCTTCATTGTTTTTATCAGACGGAAAAATTTTGAACAAAACAAAATTCAGCAGTCGGAAAAAGCAATGAAAGTAATGCTCGAATCACTGCCTATTGGGATAATGACTTTAGACAATGAAAGGGTAGTGAAATCAGTAAATAATACTGCAATGAAAATTTTCGGTTTGCAATCGCCCGGTGAATTAATCGGGAAGAAGTTAACGGATCAGTTTCTGGTTTCAAGAAATTTCCAGGATACAGAATCATTTACCTATAACGAAAACCTGAACCAGTATGTTTATTACGATGATAATGATAACGAAATTATTATTTACAAAAAACAGATCCCTTTTAATATTGATGACGAAGAAATATCACTCGAAGCTTTTATTGATATTACTCCCATTGAAATAGCAAGAAAAAGAGAAGTAGCAGCCAATAAGGCAAAATCCGAATTTTTAGCTAAGATGAGCCACGAAATCAGAACTCCTTTAAACGGAATCATTGGAATGGCGAATACGCTTGAAAACTTAAATTTAGATGACAAACAGGCAGATGCAGTACATATAATCCTTAAATCGGCCGACTTATTACTTTCAATCATTAACGATATCCTGGACTTTTCAAAAATTGAAGCCGGGAAAATGGTTATTGAAGAAACGCCATTTAACCTTCGGGAAGAAATCGGAGCAATCGTATCTCTTTTTACTCCAAAAACCGAAGAAAAAAATATCGAGCTCATTTCCAACATAAAATCCAATGTTCCCGATAATGTCATTGGTGATCCTTTTCGGTTAAAACAGGTGATTTCAAACCTTATCGGGAATGCGATTAAATTTACATACGAAGGGAAAATAATTCTTTCCGCTGAACTTGACAAAAAACACAATGGATATTTCTCATTACTGTTTTCAATTGAAGATACAGGCATAGGAATCCCAAAAGAAAAATTAAAAAATATTTTTGCATCCTTTTCCCAGGCCGATGGCTCAACAACACGAAAATATGGAGGAACCGGTCTGGGAATTACCATTTCAAAACAACTGGTTGAACTCATGGGAGGCGAAATATGGGTAGACAGCCCTTCATCCATATCCTACGACCCACAATACAGTGGTTCTAAATTCTCTTTTACCATCCAGGTCTATTCTAACGAAAAATTGAAAAAAGATATCGATTTCTCTGACATTAAAGAGTATAAAAACATTAATATATTAATCGTTAACAATCAACCGGATGAAGAAAAAAATCTTTTCCGTCTGTTTGAAAGTTTTGGCACCAACAACAAAATGATAACACCCGATGATAATCCAATAGAAAAAATTGAAAAAGGTTTCAAGGGGTCAGCAGAGAACTATCATTTGTTAATGATTAAAGACAATGCCGATTTTAATGGGATTAAATTTGCCCGAATGCTTCACGAAAAAAATCTCACAAACCAATTAATTATTGGTATTATAAGCTCAAATGACCAACCGGGTAATTATGTGAAATGTAAAATGAACGGTGTGGATTACTACTTAATACAACCTTACGAAGCATCAGAAGTATTCGAGATTTTACAGGACAACTTTACATCCATTGATTTTAAAGATAAAGAGCTGCCCGAATTAAATAAGCTTAAAAAAGACATTAAAATTCTTTTAGCTGAAGACAACATTATTAATCAACGGGTAGCACAAACCATTTTTAAAAACCTGGGTTATGAAATTACGATTGCAAAAAATGGGAACGAGTGCGTTGAAAAAGTTAAAAATGAACACTTTGACATTGTTTTTATGGACATTATGATGCCTGAAAAAGACGGATTAGAAGCCACGGCAGATATAAGAAGCCTGGGAACAAATATCCCCATTATTGCCATGACTGCAAATGCCCGGGAAGAAGATAAAACACAAGCCTTCAACAGTGGCATGAATGATTATCTGGCCAAACCGGTAAGAATAGAAGAAATTAAAAAAGTTTTAATTCGCTGGTTCTCCGAACACTCCGGTTAGTTAGCATGTGTCTTTTAATCTACTCATAGCCTTTGTAAAAGATGATAAAAATGAATGCACACGAAATTGACTATAAAATTCTGGGAGACGATATTCAGCTGGTTGAAGTTGAGCTTGACCCAAAAGAAACAGTGGTTGCCGAAGCCGGAGCAATGACCTATATGGATGATGGTATTTCTTTCGAAACCAGGTTAGGTGACGGATCAACCCCAAACCAGGGTTTTATGGGAAAATTATTTTCGGCTGGCAGCCGGTTAATAACCGGTGAGTCTGTTTTTATGACCCACTTTACAAACCAGGGATTGGGAAGAAAAAATGTTGCTTTTGCAGCTCCCTATCCCGGAAAAATTATTCCCGTCGATCTAAAAGAAAGTGGGGGGCAAATTATCGTTCAAAAAGATGGTTTTTTATGTGCTGCTTTGGGAACCAGAATATCCGTTCACTTAAATCGCCGTTTAGGGAGCGGTTTAATTGGCGGCGAAGGATTTATATTACAAAAACTCGAAGGCGATGGCAAAGCATTTATTCACGCCGGAGGTACCGTTATTGAAAAGACATTGCAAAATGAAACCCTGAAAATAGACACCGGTTGTATTGTTGCTTACGAACCCCAAATCGATTTTACTATTGAAAGTGCCGGAAGTTTAAAATCGATGGTTTTTGGCGGCGAAGGTCTTTTCCTTGCTACACTTCGCGGAACCGGGAAAGTTTGGTTGCAGTCTATGCCCATACGAAAACTGATACAACGATTATCCCCCGGGGGAGGAAATACAAAAAAGGGAAGCCGATCGATATTAGGCTCCTTTTTAGAAGATTAAGATTTATCGATGCCTGGCCATTAATTTCTTGATGAAGAAACGCTCTCCATTAAAACTTTTTAACTAATTTCGCCATCAGTATAGTAAATCAATTATGCCTACGAAAATAACCATTACCGGATTTATTGATAAATTGGGAACACTTCCTGTGGTTGACGTTCGCTCGCCCGGAGAATTTTATACAGGGCATATTCCCGGGGCAGTTAATATTCCTATATTTGACAATGATGAAAGAGCTGTTGTTGGTAAGGCTTACAAAAAACAAGGGCGCGAGCAGGCAATCTTCAGAGGATTAGAAATTGTAGGCACAAAATTACGCGATTTTGCCCAAAAAGCACGTTCTGTTGCACAAAACAACGAGCTGCTTGTATATTGCTGGCGCGGAGGAATGCGCAGTGCTTCGATGGCCTGGCTGTTCGAAACCATAGGCATTCATTGCTATATACTTATTGATGGGTATAAATCGTACAGAAAATATGGGAAAATACAGCTTACCAAAGGAGAAAAATTAATTATTTTAGGAGGCTATACCGGAAGCGGAAAAACCGCAATATTACATGAATTAGCCAAACAGGGTGAACAGGTTTTGGATTTGGAAAAACTGGCCAATCATAAAGGATCTGCATTTGGAGCCCTGGGACAGGATGAACAACCTCCCAATGAGCATTTTGAAAATTTATTAATCCGGGAATGGCTTACATTTGATCTTTCAAAACCCATATGGCTGGAAGATGAAAGCAAATCGATCGGATCAAACTGGATACCCGGGGAACTTTACGACAGAATGCGTAAAGGCGAAGTACTAAAAATTGAGCTGGATAAACAAACCAGAATACAACGGCTCATGAAAGAGTATGCCGTTTACGATGCCAAATACCTTGAACATTGCGTTTTAAAAATCAGCAAAAGGCTTGGCGGACAAAACACCAAACAAGCGCTAGAATCGCTCGAAAACGGAACTTTAAAAGATGTGGCTGATATTGCGCTAACCTATTATGATAAAAGCTACCATTTTGGACTGGATAAACGAGAAAAAAACACGATATACCCTGTAAGCTTAAAAACGGATAACCCGAAAAAAAATGCCGGCATTTTAATTGATTTTGCCCGGAAAAATATTTTTTAAAACCCCTTTTCCAAGGTTTTGAACGTTGCAAAAGTTACGAGACGATGATAATAAAAAAACATCCGAGGCCTGGTAACCCCGGATGCTTAACAATATTTTTGTGGTAACGATATTATTTTTTTACATCTTTGCCGTCATATCCCCACTTAACATACATGGAGCCCCAGGTAAATCCGGCACCAAAAGTAGCTAAAATAAGGTTGTCGCCTTTTTTCAACTGATCTTCCCACTCCCACAAGCATAGTGGCAAAGTAGCGGCAGTAGTATTTCCGTATCGCTGAATATTTATCATTACCTGTTCGCGTTTAATTCCCATACGTTTGGCTGTAGCCTCGATAATTCGCATATTGGCCTGATGAGGAACCAGCCAGTTTAAATCATCCGGCGCTACTCCATGCCTTTCCATCATCTCTACCGAAACATCCGCCATTTTGGATACCGCCCATTTAAAAACAGGCTGACCTTCCTGATAAATAAAATGTTCGCGGGCATCAACGGTTTCATGAGATGCAGGTTTTACGGAACCTCCGGCCTTCTGGTGCAGATGAATTCTTCCCACACCGTCAGACTGAACAATAGAGTCAACAATTCCTACATCTTCGGTAGTGGGTTCTAAAAGTACAGCTCCGGCACCATCTCCAAAGATTGGGCAGGTTGCCCGGTCCTGATAATCAACGATAGAAGACATCTTTTCTGCACCCACAACAATCACCTTTTTACGCGAACCGGTTTCTATGAACTTAGATGCAGTATCTAAAGCATAAAGAAAACCTGAACATCCGGCATTTAAATCAAAACTATGTGCATTTCTAATGCCAACCTTATCACTAATAATATTTGCGGTAGCCGGAAACTGATGATCCGGAGTAACAGTTGCACAAATCAGCAGATCTATTTCATCAGGTGATGTTCCGGTTTTTTCCAGTAGATGATTAACTGCTTTTGAGCCAACAAAAGAAGAGCCCTCCCCTTTTTCTTTTATAATCCGTCGCTCTTTGATTCCAATCCGGGTCATGATCCACTCATCCGAAGTGTCGACCATTTTACTCAGTTCATCATTGGTTAAGATATAATCAGGAACATATGCTCCAATACCGGTAATCGTTGCTCTTAATTTTGTCATTTAAATGCCTCCTTTATTTTATCAGAAAGTTTTGCTTCAACCACTTCCCTTGTGTGGAGAATCATGTTTTTAACAGCCACTTCCCGAGAGATTCCATGACCGATAACAATATTTTTATTTACTCCCAATATTGGAGTTCCACCATAACTTTCAAAATTAAATCTTTCAAAATAATCGTCTTCAATCTGTCTTTTCTTTAGCAGCGTATAAAATGCTTCAGCCTGCTTCAGGATAACATTTCCGACAAACCCGTCACAAACAATAACATCCACGCGGTCTTCGGTAAATATTTCATTGGCTTCCACATTGCCAATAAAATTAAAATCCGAAGTGTCTTTCATGAGTTCGTGAGCCGATTTAACAACCAGGTTTCCTTTCTCCTCTTCGGAACCAATGTTCATTAGTCCCACTTTAGGATCGGTTATATTATACACATGTTGGGCATATAATGAACCCAAAACACCATATTGATATAAAACATCCGGTTTCGTGTCGGGGTTAATGCCTACATCTAAAATGAGTGAAAATTTACCGTCAGGTTTTGGAATAGCTGCAGTAATTACCGGACGAATAATACCGGGAACAACTTTTATGGCTAACATAGCACCTACCAGCATTGCTCCAGTACTACCGGCACTGGCAAAACCGTCTATTTCTCCTGATGCAAGAAGCTTATAGCCTTTTGCGATACTTGAATCGGGCTTTTTGGCAAAAGCTTTCGCAGGATGATCCCTCATTTCGATGACCTGTGATGAATGTACAATATCAAAGTTCGCGGGACTAACCTTTTCTTTCTTTAATATCTCTTTGATTTGACTTTCATCGCCAATTAAGACCAGACGATCATCATTTGACAAGTCCTTATGAGCTAAAATTGCTCCTAAAACAGCCGCTTCAGGAGCAAAATCACCACCCATAATGTCAATTCCAATTCTCATACAAATAAATTACCGTTATGCTTCAACTTCTTTCTCTACAGCTAATTGTCCTCTGTAATATCCACATTCAGGACAAACTCTGTGATATTCGTGTGTAGCACCACAATTTGAACATGTTCCAACCGTTGGAGCTGTTGCTTTGTAATGAGTTCTTCTTTTGTCTCTTCTTTGCTTCGATGTTTTTCTCTTTGGATGTGCCATTTTCTACTCTAATTTATATTAATTTTCTTTTAACTTAATTAACTCACTCCACCTTGGATCAATCAAATCTTCGGCAGATGTATCTGATTTTAAATTCTCGATTTTCTTCAACATTTCAGGATTACAGGTGCTATTCCCATCTTTATCCTCAGGATGTACACATTTTAAGGGTAAACTTAACCGTATACTTTCATAAATATAATGCGACAGATTTAACTCATAATCTCCGGGAAATAAATAAATTACCTCGTCGGTATCTTCTTGTTCTGTCTCGGAAAACTTAACAAACACCTGTCCCTCAAAATCTATGGGCATTTTAAGTTCTTCAAGACAACGGTCGCAAACCGTATTTACAAAACCCTGAATTTTAAAATCCAACTCAAGCATTTGAGTCTTTTTTGTAAGAACAAGATAGGTTTTAAGTGTGCCTTCCTGAATGTCAGAGTAATCTATACTTTCAAAAAAAGCATTATCCACATCAAAAACAAATTCATGCACACCCTCACTTAAACCCTGAAAATCAATTTTATATTTACTTAAAAAGTCCACCTCACAAAAATTTACATCGTGCAAAAGTATAAATTTATATTTGAATAAAAAAAGAAAAAACACCAAAGCTTACCATTGGTTCTTTCAAAATATATTTTGTTTACCCTTTATTTAATACCATGCGGATTATCGTTCCCTTATTCAATTCCGAATGATACACAAAAATTCTACCCTTATGATAACTCTCAATAATTCTTTTAGACAGCGATAACCCTAATCCCCATCCTCTTTTTTTGGTGGTAAATCCGGGTTGAAAGATGGTAGTGTATTTCGATTTGGCAATTCCTTTTCCTTCATCCTTAACATCAATATATAAAAACTGCACGCTGTCGTCTATATTTATATGTATTGTCCCAACTCCTTCCATGGAGTCGACAGCGTTTTTACCTAAATTTTCAATTACCCATTCAAATAACGAAGCATTTAAAGGAAGCATGATATGATCATTCTCCGAGAAATTAAACTGAAAGCTGACTTTATCGGATGCTCGGGTTTTAATATAATTAACGGCATTTAAAAGTACCGGAACAATATCCTGTTTTTTAAGTTTTGGCACCGACCCTATTTTAGAAAATCGTTCGGTTATTTTTTCCAGTCGATTAATATCCTTTTCAAACTCTTCGATAATCCGGGGATCTGTATTTTTTAGCTTAAGCAACTCTAAATTAGCCAGAAGCGAAGAGGTTGGTGTTCCCAGCTGATGTGCTGTCTCTTTTGACATTCCAACCCATACCTGGTTTTGTTCTGCTTTACGTGAGGTGCTGAAAGCAATGTAGGCTACCAATAAGAATATCACCATTACCACAAACTGAATGATCGGAAAATAAAACAGCCGGGTTAGTAGAACAGACTCCTTATAATAAATATAGTTTTTGTTTCCGTCGAGCAAGATGATTTCAATGGGGTCATTTTCCTTTTTCATCTTTTCAAGCTGACGCGCTAAATACTCAGGGTTATTTTCCCGGTTCGGATCAAGATTACGTGTAGAAACTATATTCCCCTCTTTATTGGTTAAAATTACCGGTACCGTTTCATTGCTTTTGATAACCTCCAGGATATAGCTATCGTTATGATTCCTGTTATCAAAGACAGTAAGTTCGCGCATTCCCCGTGCCCAAAGTTCTACTTTTTTGCGTTCTTCTTTTGCTAATTGTTTGACCAGGTTATTGGTGATAAAAATCGATGCAGCAGCAATTAGTATGGCTACAATTAAAAGAAGAAGTTTCCACTTTTGTTTTTTGGTATAAATATTCAATGTTGTTCGTTTTTAGGTTCGTTTTTATGATGTAACGTGATTTCCAAAAGAAAAAGTATATAAGTCTCGTTACACTATTTAATGAATGGTATCTTCTTCCCATTCAATCATAAATTTTTGCTTATTCGTGTCGGTTTTTTGTTTTTTTGTTGGTTGATTATTTTTCTCCTCCTCCCACTCAATTTTAAAATCATCGTTCGATTGTTTTTCTCTTATTTTTTCTTCAGAAGAGTCTTTTCCTCCCCAACCAAACTCTTCCTGAAAAATCTTTTGTAAGGTCGATTTTTCTTGCTGAATATTCTGTCTTAGCTCTTCTCTGGCAGCTTTTCTGTCATATTTAACTTTATAATCCTCCGGGTCTCCCTCTATTAACAAAAACAAAGAGGTCCTCCCCAGTCCGTCATCCTCAACATTTTCATATTCACCATGCCTTTTTACCGAGCGTTTCAGTCTGCCTGAAAGAACATCAGACAACAATACTTTAACACGATAGGTAAAGTCATTATTAAAACCATGTATCCCTGAAGCAGCAATATTAATCGCCGATGATTCAATATCCATCCGGGGAATATAAACTTTTTCGTCTTCTATTGTGATCTGGTTTTTCAGGGTAGAGAACTTAATGTGTTCCAGCTCTTGTACATCAATAAACTTTCAGGGTAGAGAACTTAATGTGTTCCAGCTCTTGTACATCAATAAACCTGGATAATCCCAGCATAGGCTCAAAATTAATAAGCTCTCCGTTGGTAATCGTAATATCGTTTTCAGCAAGAACCGTATTTTTATAAATTTCTAACTGATCGTTCCATTCTGCAGAAAAGTAAACCTCTCCGGTAAGATTCCCGTTCAGGTTATCTTTTGAAATAAAATCCTGACCGAAATTGTTAAACGAATAAAATAAACGATAGATGTTAATTTCATTTAGGCGGCTTTGTAATTTAACAAGAAAATCATTTGTAATCGTTTGGGTAATAACACCTCCTGCTTTTACATATCCATCCATCGAGTAAAAGGAGACCTCGTGTATGGAGAACATTTTAGGTTTATAATTTAAGTCTCCACGTAAATTCCGGGCTGAGAATTTTCCTACGGCAAAATCTTTTATGTCGAGCTTTAAGGATAATGCAACTTTCTCGGGTAACCGATAAACGGGTTTTGTGTTTTTGGGGCTCTCTTTTTTGAACAATAGGGATAACTGATCAAGATTTAAATGATTGGAAGATAGCGTGGCATTTACATTAAACATCTTTTGATGCTGAATATACTCAAATAGCCGGGAAATATAACCATTGATAACAAAATCACTGTCTTGTATTTTAAATGCCAGGTTTTCTGCTTTCAGATTTCGGTAAAGCTCGATTTTCCCGTTAATATTTTCAAGTTTTACAGGATTATCTTTCAACTGAAGCGATGCATCAGCGAGCGTTAAATCAACCGAATACTCCGGGGTAAACAAATCGGCAAATTGCATGTCTTGCAACGTTTTATATTTACCGCTGTATTTTATGTGAGCTTCCGCATTTCCATTGAGTAAGGACAGGGTATCCATTTTAAAATAATCATGAATATCCTCCAGGTTTAAACCGGCAAAAAGTTCAACATCAATATCAGGATCATAAAGGTTTTCTAATGTAAAGGTCCCGTTAAGCCTGCTGTCTTTAACCGTAGCTTTAAAGTTTTTGAAATGAATCTGCGTAGAACCCGGATTTTTATTCATCCCATTGGTATAATCTCCCTCAACAAAAATTTGTTCCATACGAGCGTTCCTTTTTTCATCGTATAGCTGAGCCTTTTCTACAATAAAGTCAGCATTTATCTGCGGACGATTAACGGTAATATTATCACCCTTAATATTCATATTTATCGAAACATGTCCTTTTTGTCCCTGGATTAGGGGAAAATCTTTCATAACAGATGCCGGCAGATTTTCAAGGGTGGATTTTAAGGATAGCTTATTCCCTGCAATGGATAAATCAATTTGTTTATTTTCTGTATTATCAATTGCTCCTGCAACATTAAAATTTAAATCCTCAATCGTAAGGATCCCATCTTCAATATAATTTATCTTGTCAATTATATTTAACGCTAAATCGGCATATACATTTTTATTTTCCAGATAATTTATTTTTTCCACCTCAAGTTGATTGACCAATAAGGCAGAGCGAATCTTCATCCGGTAATTTTTATGGGAGAAGTTCCCCTCAAAGTCGAGGTTGTGTATTGAAGTCTTTAAAGTTGTTTTGGTGGTATTGTTGCAATAGAGCAGATTTGAGTTGGTGATTTTCACTCCTTTTAAATCAATATTAAATTCGGTTTTTTCATCGCTTATTTTTTGTTCCCAGAAAATATAATTGGCATGTCCCAGATGATCCACAAACAATCGTATATCTCCATCATTAAGATGGATGTTGGTTATTTGATAATTATTATCAAACAAATCCGCAACATTGAATTGCACAAAAACACTTTGTGCAGAAAATAATGTGTCGGTACGATACTCCCGTATTTGCGGGAAATATCCCTGAGGGGAATAAACCACTACATTTTCCAGCTCTAAGGACGCTTTAGGAAACTTTCTTAAGACAGAGAATTTTACCTTTTCCACCTCAATTTGTGCAGAAATATGGTCATTCAGCTCTTCAACAAGATACAGGCTAACCTTATCCTTATAGAAGTAGGTAATAGCCGCTGAAGTAACAAGCAATATTACCGCTCCAAGAATTAATCCAACAAGTATTGATTTAATGGTTCGAATCACAATATCTAAATGTTTATGCCTGCAAAAATACAAATTCCCTGGATTGTATATCAAATACTTTACCAGAAGTATGATTATTATCTGTTAATTTTTTAAAATACTAAAAATCATCCTTCCCTCTCAATTAAAATCCATCCGGTATTCACTGCAAAATAGCAAGGAGGGAGCTGGTTGTCAGTTATAATTGCTCAACCCTTCCCGCTTGTTCTTTTTTTCTTATGATACCATTTGATTATCATTAGAATAATATAAATTTGCAGCAATATTTTTTACCGCGATAATGGAAAGAAAAGATATAGAAATAATGGCTCCCGTTGGTTCTTATGAATCGCTCATGGCAGCCATTCAGGGGGGTGCAGACTCCGTTTATTTTGGCATTGAAAAAATGAACATGCGTGCCCACTCGTCCAACAATTTCACGTTTAATGATTTACAACAAATTGTTGAGATTTGTGAGGAGCATGGATTAAAATCCTACCTAACGGTCAATACGGTTATCTACAACCAGGAAATACCTTTGATGCAGGAAGTTGTTGACGCAGCCAGGGCGAATAACGTGACAGCCATTATTGCATCGGATATTGCTGTAATCAACTATGCCCGGCAGCAGGGGGTTGAGGTTCACATATCCACCCAGCTGAATATTAGCAATATCGAAAGCCTGCGTTTTTATGCTCAATTTGCTGATGTTGTTGTATTAGCCAGAGAATTAAACCTGGAACAGGTTTCGGAAATTACACAGCGGATAAAGAAAGAAAATATCACCGGCCCGTCGGGGAACCTGATAAAAATTGAATTGTTTATCCATGGAGCTTTGTGTATGGCTATATCCGGGAAGTGTTATTTAAGCTTGCACGAAAAAAATTATTCGGCCAATCGGGGTGCCTGTTTACAGACTTGCCGCAAGGCCTATATTGTCACGGAAAAAGAGTCGGGCAATGAGCTGGAGGTTGATAATGAATATATTATGTCGCCCAAGGATTTAAGTACTATCACGTTTTTAAATAAAGTGCTTGATGCCGGCGTAAGGGTGCTGAAAATTGAAGGACGGGCCCGTCCGCCTGAATATGTTAAAACGGTTAGCGAATGTTATAACGAAGCAGTAGAAGCTTATCTTAACGGCACCTACAACGAAAAACAAATAAAAAACTGGCAGGAACGATTGTCAACGGTTTTTAACCGGGGATTCTGGGATGGTTACTATCTGGGTCAGCGACTGGGTGAGTGGAGTCACAAATATGGTTCGCGGGCAACCAAACGAAAAATATATATTGGAAAAGGGACCAATTACTTTACCAGGATTAAAGTAGCCGAATTTCTTATAGAAACGAATGAGGTTTCTGTGGGCGACGAAATTCTTATTACCGGCCCCACAACCGGAGTGGTACAAACGAAGGTTAAAGAAATACGTGTTGATGATAAAAATGTAGATGCTGCCTCAAAAGGAGTAAAATGTTCAATTCCTGTAGACCAGATTATCAGAAGGTCGGATAAATTATACAAAGTAGTTGATGCAAAGCATGTAAAACAACAATAAAAAAGTTCTTTTTTAAAGAAAAATTTTTTGGAAAATAAAAAATTATTTAACTTGCAAATTAAAATAAACCCTTATTGAGTATACAAATTATTCTTCAAAAAAATACAGAAATATAGGTAACAACTCTTCAACAAAAAATTTAATCTTTAAAATCAAATTATACTATTGTTAAATTTTAACTAACATTTGTAATTCAATGAAATCAAACAAAAATTTTCAGAAATCGAAGAAAAACAAATCTTTTGATAATGAAAGAGAAATGAACGTTAAAAAAGTTACTGGTTCCAAAAAGGAAAAATATTTTAAAAAAGAAATCTATGATGAAATAGAGGAGTTTGAGGACCTTGACTTATATGGGGAAAATAATGATTTTCTCTACGGTGATGAAGAACAGGAGGAGGATGAGGAATAAGCTGTCTGCTTATTTTTGGATAAAACAAAAGGGCTGATAATTTTACCAGCCCTTTATATATTTATTCGTTCCAGCGAATGATTTCTCCCCCCAGGGATGTTTTTAACACTTCCTGTTTGGCTTTTCCATAAACGGTTAATGTTGCTCCGGTATTTACTTTAGCATCGATTTTTTTGGTAGCAAAAACGTCCGCATTCCCGCCGGTATTCATTTTTATAAACACCTCGTCGCATTCAAATGTGGTGGCAGACAAAACGCCTCCGGTATTTACATAGGATTCTTGTATCTTCGATTTTCCGGAGATATCAATATGTCCGCCCTGGTATACTTTTAGATCAACAGCGTTTAGGTTTGCTTCTAATTTTATTCTTCCTCCGCTTGTAGCGGTAACAATAATTTTATCCGCTTTTATTTTATCTTTGATAATTATTTCTGCGGCTCCGTGGGCTGTTATCTCTCTTAGCTCATCAAAATTTACAAATACGTTGACCGTCACATCCTCAAACAAATTTGATTTCATTTTAATTTTTAAAAGCTTATCTTCTATTTTGGTTTCCACTTCTGAAGGGGCTACATCTTTGGAGTCAATATTTATAGTACCTGCATTTCCTTTCGTTAGCATAACCCGGATGTTGCCAAAAACCTCTATTTTATCAAAAGAATCGATATTCCTAACAACGGTCTCCTGGGCATAACCGCTAAACATGGTGAATGTAAATAAGAGTGCAAATATTATTCTTGTTTTCATGGCTTTAATGTTTTTAATGATGACAAATTATATCGTATTTTCATAAAGAAAGGGACAAAAAACATGCCCCTTCTATAACTATTCTGAACAGGAATTTATTATAAAATTTTAGAAATATTTTCGGTTACAATATGTCCGTCGAATAACTGCACTATGCGGTGAGCATATTCGGAATCGGATGGTGAGTGTGTGACCATCACAATGGTTGTGCCCTCTTTGTTAAGTTCGGTAAGCAGTTTCATTACTTCTTCGCCGTTTGCCGAGTCGAGATTACCCGTGGGCTCATCGGCAAGGATTAATTTGGGGTTGGCCACAACGGCCCTTGCAATGGCTACTCGTTGCTGCTGACCTCCGGAAAGCTGCTGAGGGAAGTGTTTTCGCCGGTGAGCGATTTTCATGCGGTCCAGAACAGCATCTACCTTTTCTTTTCGTTCTTTAGCAGAAACCTTTAAATACAACAACGGAAGCTCAACATTTTCATAAACGGTAAGCTCATCAATCAGGTTAAAGCTTTGGAAGACAAAACCAATGTTTGACTTTCGCAATTCTGTCCGTTGTTTTTCTCTAAATCCGGATACCTCAATACCGTCGAACCAAAGCTCGCCGTTGGTTGGATTATCCAACAGGCCTACAATATTTAACAAGGTTGATTTTCCGCAACCCGAAGGACCCATCACGGCAACAAATTCGCCTTTTTTTACCTCCAGGTCAACATTGTTTAAAGCGGTAGTTTCAATTTCATCGGTTCTGAATACTTTTACCAGCTTATTTGTTTTGATCATAACCATCTTTATAAAAATTTTTAGTTTTCTTTTTTATTGGACGAATAACTTCTTAATCTGTTACAAGTTATAAAATATTTCACTGTTAATCGAACGTTTTAAAATTTTTTAACATCTTTTTTTATCGTTTTCATTCTTTTAAAAGACGTTTTTATCGTACATATGTTGCATTATATTATTCATAACGTAAAGTTTCTGCAGGATTCCTGAATGCGGCTTTTAAGGCCTGATAAATTACTACCAACAGAGAAACAAGCATTGTTATAAGAGGGATGACTAAAAACATGATAAAATGAATATCCACCCGGTATGAGAAATCCTGTAACCACTTATTCATCACCCAGTACGCAATTGGCCAGGATATGAGGGTTGCAATAATAATTAGTTTTAAAATATCTTTACAAATAATAACAACAATATTCAGGGATGTAGAACCAAACGTTTTTCGTATACCAATTTCTTTTTTCCGTTGTTCGGTAATAAATGAGATTAAACCAAACAAGCCAAATAATGCAATTACAACAGATAGCAGAGAGAAGATGATAAAGATACTGCTGGTTCGTTTTTCTGCCTGGTACAAATCTTCCATATGATCGTCGAAAAAGAAATACTCGAAGGGATATTGCGAAGTAAAACTTTCCCAGATGTTTTGAATGGATGAGATGGTATTGTTGATGTTTTCAGGTCTTAGCTTAACACACACCACTCCTTCCCAGTTTCCGGGCAACAAAGTAAATGCAGCAGGCTCTATGGTTGTATGCAACGATTTAAAATGAAAATCTTTGACCACCCCAATAATTTTTAAGGGCCGGTATTCATTTTCACCGGCAGGTAATAATAAATTTTTTCCTACCGGTTCGTCAAGCCCTAAAGATTTTACCGCCGACTCGTTGATGACAATGGCATTAGAGTCGGTAGGAAAATCTTTGGAAAAAAACCTCCCTTTCAACATTTCAAACCCAAACGTTTTTTCATAATCGAAACTTACCCATGCCTGATTTAACAAATACGTATTTGTCTGCTCTCCTTCTTTAAAGAAGGTGTTGTTAGAGAAGTTTATCCCGGGATAATTCCGGGCATTGGTTATTTCAACAACGCCGGATAAATTTTTCACTTCCGATTTAAAGGATTCCATTTGGTTTCGTAGCCCGTCGGATCTGCGAATCATTAAAACATGCTCCTTTTCAAAACCCAGGTCTTTGTTAAGCATATAATGAAGCTGATCAGAAACGGTATACGTAGATAAAAGAATAAAAACAGAAACCACAAACTGAACGATTACCAGAGCAGACCTCAGCATGCCATTTTTGGCTCCAAGTTTTAGTTTCCCTTTAAGAACAGCAACCGGCCTGAACGATGCCAGGAAAAAGGCAGGGTAACTGCCGGCCATAAAACTTACCAGAACAATTAATAACAGTAAACCCGGCAGAGTATACCACGAACCAAAATAATCAATCGCTAAAGGTATTTGGGTAATATTATTCAGGTATGGCATAACAACTTCTAAAGCCACAACGGCTAATGCCAACGATAAAAGTGTAATTAAAAATGATTCGGTTAAAAACTGAGCAACCAGTTGTTTTTTCTGTGCTCCCAGAACCTTTCTTACGCCCACCTCCGTGGCACGGTTTGCTGCCCTTGCAGTGGCCAGGTTGGTAAAATTAATGCTGGCAATAACTAAAATAAAAACAGCCACCGAGATAAAGATATAAATATACAATATATTTCCGTTGGCCTCTATTTCGTACTGTAAATCAGACCGCAGATGAATATCTGCAAGCGGTTGCATAAAATAACCAAAAGAATTCCCCGATGCTTCGAACTCCTGCATATTAACCCCCAGTATTTGTTCTATTTGCGGACCTACATATTTTTCAACCAGGCTTTGCATTTTGGTTTCAAAGGCTTCGGGATCTGTTCCTTCGTTTAAAAGAATATAGGTATAGTAATTATGATTGACCCAAAATGTGCTTTCGCTTCTTCGTAAGGTTGTCATCGACCCAAGCATATCAAACGTAAAATGCGAATTTTCCGGAATATCCTGCATGAGTCCGGTAACCTGATATAAAACGGTATCATTTTCTACTTTCAGGGTTTTTCCCACGGGGTCTTCGTTTCCAAAGTATTTCTTTGCCGCTGATTCGGTAAAAACAATGCTGCGAGGCTCGGTTAGCACTGTTTTTGGATCGCCCTTTATCAGCTTAAATGAGAAAATATCAAAAAAGGTAGAGTCGGCAAACAAAAAATACCGTTCATTAAACTTTTTATCTTTATAAGTCATTAACCAGTCACCGGCAGTTGTAAGTCTGCAGGCACCAGCCACTTCGGGATAATCGTTCCGCAAGGCCTCAGCCATGGGAGCAGCTGTGATGGCCTGGTTGATTTCGCTGTTCATGAGCATGCCCTTTACGCCCATTCGATAAATGCGGTCGTAATGATTGTGCATTTTATCGTAGCTGAGCTCAAAACTTACAAATAAAAAGATATAAATAACTGAAGCAAGCCCAATGGTTAGTCCCAGAATATTAATGAATGAATAAGACCATTTTTGGGTTAAGTTACGGAAAGCCGTGAGGAAAAAGTTTTTAATCATCTGATAACGTTTTATTTTTTTATACGACGCCTGTAAAATACAAAAGGTTACAAGGCTAATGCTGTTTAAAGACGATAAGCCAGGGGAAGTGATGCAAAAAAGAAAGAAATTCTTATCTTAGTACTAAAAAGGACCTGTTTTTGTCCACATAACAAATCAAGCAGGAGCAAAGAAAACAAGAAGTCCGTGTAAAAACAAGTTACCACCCATTTTCTCAGAAAAAATAGGTTCGTGCAAATTTGATTTTTAAATTTTATGTACATATATTTGTACATATTAATGTACTAACTAAAAAAGTTATGCTTACAACGACAATTTCTAGTTTTAGAAGAGATATCAAAAGGTATCTGGACAAAGTTACCGAAAACTTTGAAACCTTGATAATCAATCGTGGAAAAGACAATGGAGTTGTGATAATGTCTTTAGACGAATATAATTCTTTACATGCAACACAGCATGAATTATCTTCAAAAGCTAATGAGAAACGACTGGACTCCGCAATTGAGAAATTAAAGAATGGTTCATCATTTGAAAAAGAAATCATTGAATAATGAAGTATATCTTTGTAGATGAATCCTGGGAAGACTATTTATATTGGCAAAAAACTGATAAGAAGATGGTTAAAAGGATAAATAATCTTTTAAAAGACATTTCACGAACTCCTTTTGATGGTATTGGGAAACCTGAACCATTAAAATATAAATATAAAGGTTTTTGGTCCAGAAGAATTGATGGAGAGCATCGATTGATTTATCAAGTAAAAGAAGATGAAATTCTAATTGCCAAATGCAGATATCACTACGATTAAAGTAAAACGGGTGGTAACACGGCATCTTGAATTCATGCGGTGGGGGGGGTGGTTTGCTGACTACCTGCCGGCAGGCAGGAGTTTTATCTTAGTAAAGTTGTTCAGCGGTGGACTCCCGAAAGCTTTCGGGAGAAACAGGTCGGAACTAAGCAAAGTGATTTCATGAACGCAGTGAATAAACCCTCACGATAGCGGTAACGCGGGACCGTTACAAACATTTAAGAACATGCGGGAGAAATTATAGCTATTAAACATTTATTTCCTTTTCATTGTTAGTTAAATAATAATTAAAGTCTTATCATATGCAAGAATTGATACATATTGTTTATGTTAGTTTTTCTTCTACTAATTTGTCCGAAGAAGATTTGGAAAGTTTACTAAAAGAAATCAGAATTAAAAACAAAGAACAACAAATTACAGGATTATTACTTTATAATTCTGAATCATTTATTCAAGTTATTGAAGGTCCAAAGGATAATATTCACAATCTATTTGAGATTATTTCTAATGATTCAAGACACGTTGGTATTGTGAAAATTTTAGAAGAAACAATCAAAACAAGATCATTCCCTGATTGGTCAATGGGTTATAGAAGATTTTCTGATAAAGAATCAAAACAAATCCCTGGATTTTCAAATTTTATGAATTCTAGAAATCCAGAAAATATTGAAGGTAGTACTCATAAAGTTATTTTTCTCTTAAATAGTTTTAAGGTATATTCTTAAAAATATGTATAAGTATCAAATGTATTTATTTTCCGACTTACCATCCCCAAAAGAGAAACTTTTATTAGATCCAGTGAAAATTAAGTAAAACGTTTGCTAACATCGGTTCAAATTCAACACGGGGTTTTAGTAGTATTTTGACAATTAATGCTATCTTTAAATTTCTTAACGGGTGACAGTGAAACAGGGCGGCAAACCCGCACTCAGGCTATGTGTGGACCGTTACAGGGCATTTTTAGCGAGTGCAAACGCAATCAATTAATATGAAACTCTTTACCAATTGTAAAAATTGCAAGTCTGAAATTACTTTTCGTTCATGGTATTCTGACAGAGTAGAATTTAAAAAATCAAAGGGAGACAGTCTAAAATTAACTTGTAAAAGTTGCAATAAGACTGACATATATTATATTGACAAAATAAAGGCTAAGGAAAGTAAATTCGCATTATTAATTGCGTTTATGCTTTTTTTGATTGGCACACCAATTTTGTTTTTTTCCCTTTGGGACCACTTTTTGAAAGTTAATTATTTTTATGGAATGCTTGGATTGTTGATACCTTTGACTATTCCAATTATAATTTATATGGTTCTTAGCAAGAATGAAAGTTCAAAGGTAGGATTGTTTAATCAAAGCTAACTGAAAATCAAATTGAGAAAAAAAGCATTTTCGGCGACTACGCAACTTAAAATCTAATTGAAACATCTTTACTAAAAGAAAAATAAGAGCAAAATGAAAAATATAGGAATGTTATTAATCTTTTCGGCTTTATTAATTCTAACATCATGTGAAGAAGATGATAAGTTTGAAAATATTAACTGCGAAGTTTTAACTGAAGCTTTAGTTAATTCAAATAATGAGAATGTAAAAGCAGAAATTGATAAATTGACTGTTGACTTAAAGCCTCATGTTAGCGATAATGATAATTTTGGACACAGCGAGAATTTAAATACATTAATTGATAGGTTAAACTCACAGTGTAAAAATATCGAAGCAAGTTTGATATGTTATGCCTGTATTTATACATTACCTCCACAGTCCGAAATAGAAGTTGTAGTTGACTCTTTGGGGATTGAAGTTGTTAGAACTATTGATATTTTAACACCTGATGATGAGATTTTAAGTTTTCACGGAATGCATTAATTTTATAAAAACGCCCTGTAACAACACATCAGCCTAAATGCGGGGGTTTTGGCGGTTTGATGACAATTGGTTATATTTGTTTTGGTTTTCAACGGGTGACCGTGAAACACGGCGGGGAAATCCCGCACAGGCTTGTATGGCGGGACCGTTACCAGTAATTTGAACAAAATCGAAAATAAATGAGAAAATTGACTCTGATTTTATTAATAGTAATTCCAATCTTGAGTTTCGGACAGACCGAAAAAGAAATCGCTAAAAAGGTTTCGGCTCAATTTGAAAAAAATTACAATTCAGATGAATATCAAAAAATATTTGACTTATTCTCGCCCGAAATGAAAAGTGCTTTACCAATCGAACAAACAACAGACTTTCTAAAGGGATTAAAAAATCAAGCAGGAAAAATTCAAAAAAGAAAATTTGTAAAATATGAACAGACCTACGCCTCATATAAAACAACTTTTGAAAGAGCAATTTTTGCGGTAAATATTTCAATTGATAATAACGCTAAAATCAACGGACTTTTCGTCAAACCTTTTAAAGAAGAAAACCTTCCTAAACTTGAAAGGAATAAAACAGAAATAATTTTACCATTTAAGGGAGAATGGACAGTATTTTGGGGCGGAGACACCAAAAAATTGAATTATCACGTAGAAAGTGAAGCTCAAAAAAATGCTTTTGATATTGTAATAACAGACCAAAACGGAAAAACCTTTAAAACAGATGGAAAAACGAATGAAGATTATTACGCATTTGGAAAAGAACTAATTGCACCTTGTGATGCAGAAGTAGTTTTGACAGTTGACGGAGTAAAAGACAATAAGCCAGGGGAATTAAATCCAATATATATTCCAGGAAATACCGTAATTCTAAAAACTGAAAATAACGAATTTTTATTCTTTGCTCATTTTAAACAAAATTCAATAGTAGTTAAACAAGGACAAAAAGTAAAACAAGGAGAATTATTAGGACTTTGTGGAAATTCTGGAAATTCTTCAGAAGCTCATTTGCACTTTCACATTCAAAACGTGGAAGATATGAACAAAGCGACTGGAGCAAAATGTTTTTTTGATGAAATCATTGTGAACGGAGAAATGAAAAAGGATTATTCACCAATTAAAGGAGAAAAGATTGAAAATAAATAAAAACCACTGGCAATCGAATAGGTTGCCGATAGGTTAATTGCCTATCGGAAAACCTCTCAAACCACCGTACGTACCGGCCTCGTATATGCTTTCGCCGTAGCTTCAGCATAGGCGCTACGGCGGTTCGTCAAACAAAAGGAAATAGCGTAGGAATAAACTTGTGAGTAACATTCTTGCGGTACCAGTCGAACATTGATTCGTAACCTCTTTTAGAAAGCAACTCAACTGTGATGGTAGTATAAGCTTACACCTGGTATAGTTTTATCCGCTATTTTGACTGTTCGTAGCAAAAATCCACATACATTTAAATTTCCTGCTCAGGTGACCTATCAGAATGCCGGGAAATTATATAAAAAAGGAATCGTTATAATCCATTTCGTAAAACTGACTATTATTGTACTATTTGTATACCTGAACCTTAAAATGATAGAAATTGGTATTGGCTCGTTGGACAAATTATCAGGACTGTTTTTAGCCATTATATTGATAGTTTTTTTTTATGTAAATTTTTGGGATACTTAAGATGAGAGGATAATGTTTGCCTAACAACTAAGGATTCAGATAACTGCCTGCCGGTTTACCTGCCTCTTAAACATGCAGCAGGGGATTCCTTTGCAAATGATTGATAAGGGACTGCAGGTCCTGTGCTTTTCGAAATAAAATCAGCATAAAAACAGTGATTTTTACCTTAAAATTTATTGTATAAATCCGTGAAAACAAGTATTATTGCCAATTCCTGTTGGATATAACTGAAGGGTTCATGCAGGCCGAAAGCACAGAATTATTGGTGATTTCATTTAATGCTAAAAGGGAACGAAAGCCAAAGGGTATCATAACAAAAACGTATATGCCCGGTTTCAACAGATTACAAAACATGAGGAAAAAGCAACATCATAAGAAGGCCGGTTTATACCATTATCTTTTATTCATTATTCTTACCTTAGTGATAGGAATAAGCAGTGGCTGGGATTTTCATTTCGGCAAAAAAGGAGACCCCGTCAGACTTGAGGGACAAACCATAAAAAAAGTTTTTCCTGAGGTCAGTCGCTGGGAAGAGGCAAACGAAAATATTTTTCTGGTATTATCGGGGAAAGATACAATCGGCAGGGGAATTCTGGTTACCGGGAATCATGGATATGGCGGAAGGGTTCCGCTGTTTATCGGACTGCAGGGAGATACCATTACACAAATTGAGCTCTTACCCAACAATGAAACAGCCGAATTTATGAACTACATAAAAGAGGATCAGCTATTGGCTCGTTGGGAAGGTGTGAAAATTAACGAGATATCCGGGATGGAAGTAGATGCGGTTTCCGGAGCTACCGAATCGAGTAAAGCGATTATTCGGGGCATGAGACAGGGTGCAGCCCGCTATTTGAATGAAAAACACAGCAGTTTAAAGCACGACTTTGCCGGAATTGCTAAAGACCTGCTGTTTCTTTTGGTTGTGCTATTCTCCCTGCTAATGGCTTATAATAAGTCCATTAGAAAGTACCGCCGGATATACCTCTTTGCCGTCCTTTTGGTTATGGGTATCTATACCGGGAAGGTGCTTTCCATTAAATTACTCTATGGCTGGTTATCAAAGGGAGTCCCCTGGGAAACAAACTGGCAATCAACCTTGCTTTTGATCATGGCGTTGGCTATGCCACTACTCAAAAAGCCCGGATTTTATTGTAACTACAACTACCTGTGCCCTATGGGAGCACTTCAGGAACTGATCAATAAGATATCACCCGCCAAAAAGCGTCGAATCAGTTTAAAGAAAAGCCCCTTATCTTTAAGAGAAATTTACCTCACATTAATACTTGCAAGCCTGGTTTTAGGTTTTACCGTTGAGTTAAGCTACCTGGAGCCCTTTATGGTATTTATGTATAAAGTGGCAGGAACAGCATTGTTTGTTTTTGTTGCAGTGATAGCCATCATGGCACTCTTTTTTAGTAAGCCCTGGTGTACCTTTTGCCCCACAGGATGTTTAATAGATAAAGTACATAACAAATAGCAGTAAAAAACAAAAATCGCATGCAAAAATCAAAAATTGTAAATATTATCCTGGCCCTTGTTATTCTGGCCTTGCTTATTATGAATAAGGATTCAAAAAGTCCGGCCGATAGCATCAAAGCTTTATTCAATGAGTCGCAACCAGTTGATACAGGCAAAACGGCCCATACCAAACGCTCCCTGGGCGAACGAAACCTGGTGTTTCCCGAGCCGGCCATGGTTATTGGAAGTTACGATAAAGCAGGCACACCCAACATCATGACAGCTGCCTGGTTTGGGGTCGCCAATTCAAGGCCTTTTAAAGTGTCGGTATCCCTGAGGCCGGCCACTTATTCCTACGATAACATCATGGAAAGCAAGGCCTTTACGGTAAATGTTCCCGATGCATCACTGATCCCGTATGTAAAATTTGCAGGAACCTATTCCGGCAGAGATATGAACAAGTTTGAAGAGACCGGCCTTACCCCGGTAAAGGCAGAATACGTAAATGCACCTTATGTTAAGGAGTTTCCCATCGTGCTCGAGTGTAAATTAACCGAATACCACGATCTGGGATCGCACCGGCAATTTATAGGTCAGGTTGTGGATGCAAAAATTAATGAAAGGCTGTTAGATGAAAAAGGCAGGGTAAATATGGATCTTTTTGATCCCGTAGTATATGCGCAAGGCAAGTATTATTCAGGACTTGATCTTATTGAAAACATACAGGAAATTGAACCCGGAAAAAAGGACGGGAATTAGCCGTGAAGCTAGCAGGTTATCTGCTACAACCTCTAAATCTTGTAACGAAAGACCGCCAAAAGAGGTTTATTTATAATGCAGAAAAATATAATTCTTTAATTTAAAACCATGTTCCGCTATTTTCTTATAATAATTATAACTATACCGCTTTTACCACTTCTATATATCCAGGGTAAATTAATACAACGAAAACTTAAAAGGCTTCCCGAAGCAGAGGGAAACACCGGCACTTCAGGTGATCGATTCAAAAGGAATTTAAGTATTTTAATTTTGGGTGAGAGTACTATGGCTGGTGTTGGAATAAGGCAACATCAAAATGGATTTCCCGGAACATTAGCACAAGAATTATCCGGAAAATTAACTATTAATATTTATTGGAAAGTATATGCTAAAAGAGGATTTACAGCAAAACAAATAACAAAAGAAATTTTACCTGAAATTGTTGAGACCCATTTTGATCTTATAATCATAGGTTTAGGAGGAAATGACACGTTTGCATTACGAAGCCCTAAAAAGTGGAGAATGCATATCAATAATCTGCTTGTTGCTTTAAGAAGGAAATTTGGGAATTCGCCCATTGCATTTTTAAATATGCCTCCGATAAGGGATTTTCCCGCTTTTTCGTTTCCTTTAAAAATTACCTTAGGTAATTTAATAGAATTATTAAGTAGAACATTAAATGATCTGGCTTCATCCAAACCAAAAGTATACTTTAATCAGGAAGTGATACAAATAAAAAAATGGAAGGAGAAATTCACCGAAGCAGATCTTTTTAGCGATGGAGTTCATCCTTCTGAGATCAGTTATCAGCTTTGGGCAAAAGATTTTTCTGCGTTTCTTTTATCAAACGATGAAATCTTTTCGACTCTTCGTAAGTAGATCTGGCTTCGCTATAATGTTGTCATGTATAACTTTATGGCATATCGGTATTTTGATGATATTAATTTAGTTATAAAACTTTATCCAGTCCATATCAACCGAAAATTCACCGAATTGCTTGTCGCCTATAAGTAGCCCTATTTGAGCAATATCCTTTGATCCCAATACGGATTTGTTTTCAAGAATAATGCCTCTGAAAACAGGCTTGAAATCATTAAAGGATATTTTATGTTCAGTCCAGATGTTTTTTTTCGTTTTTACTCTTGCCTGATATGCATATCCATCAAAATTATTATTCGTTCTAAACCGCACGTTATAATATTTTCCGTCTCCTTTCAATCGAATAACAATTCCTTTATAAGTTTTATCTGGTTTGGGATCTATACGTGAACGTATTGATGCAAAGCCTCCATTGTTTTCGAGGGATAAACTCCCACTAAAAGTAGCTGTTCCATTATCATTTAATTGCAATGCACTTTCTGAAATTCCTCCCATTACATCATCATTTACAATGTGCCATTTTCCTGAAGTTTCTTGAGTATTAAAATCACCATTTTCCTGAAGTTTCTTGAGTATTAAAATCATAAAGAACCATTCCTCCGTTAATGATTAGTGCCATTATTATTACATTTATTGTTTTCATTTTATATTTCTTTTATATGAATAATTTCTGTTCCCCATGTTGTCTTTATTTCTAATAAAGGTTTTACTGTATAACTTATAATCATACCCGGATATTTTTTTCAGGAAGATCTTTCGTTGTAATATCAAAAAACCTATAATCGGGCGTAAATTTTTTCAAATATTTCAGTGGCGAACTAAAATTCCAAATTTCATCTATTGTTACATTAATTGCTATCCTTTGTTTAAATTCATAGTGATTTATTCTTTATTAACTATTAATACTGGACATTCCTCCATCCACATGCAAAATCTGACCCGTAACCCATGATGATTGATTTTTCTGTTAAAAGGTATACTGCTGCATCCGCAATATTATCCGGTGCACCTATCTGCTTCAAAGGATGTCGGTCAGCATTGACTTTTATTTTTTCTTCCGAACTCAATAGATTTGATGCTAAAGGGGTATTGGTTATAGATGGTGCAATTGCATTTACCCGAATCTCAGGGGCAAGTTCTGCTGCGAGCGAGCGAGTTAAACCCTATATTGAACCTTTACTTGTTGCAACTTGTGTATGAAAGTTAAATCCTTTTTGCACTGCTACAGTAGAAAAAAACACAACAGAAGAAGAATTGCCGGATTTAAGCAATGGTAAAATTTGCTGTAGTATTTTAATGCCTCCTAAAACCTGTAGTTCAAAATCCTTAACAAATGCTTCCGGGGTGATACGTTTAAATGGACGAAGTTGTATGCTTCCCGGGCAATATACAAAGCCATCAAGGGTTGGTGGTAAAAAATCCAATCTCTTTCTTGAATAGGTGTTTTATTGTATGTTGCATAAACAGAGTGTCCCATTTCAGAAAGTATATTTACTATTGATTTGCCAATTCCTGATGATCCACCTATGATTAAGTAATTTTTCATATTTTAAAATCTAAATAACGTCTAAGTTATTATATTAGTGTTTAAACAAAATATTGTGCATTTGTTTATATTTCAACTTCAATTTTAAGTAAAAAAAAGATTATCAATACTCTAAAGTAAAATAAACAGGCTTTTATTGAGCAATAATTTATGAAGCTAAAGCAATAATTTATGAAGCTAAGAACCATTTATTCATTAAGCTTTGTGTATTTACTTTATATTTCTTAGATTTAATAGGTTAAATAATCTTACTTTATATGCATTCCCGAAATATCTATACAGTTTTAACAAGAATTTCATTAGTCATTCTTACTTTGGTTTTTTGTACTGAATCTATAAATGCTCAGAAGGTTGAATCTGTATACCTTTCAGAAATGGAAACAGGCGATTCAATTTACATTGTCACAAATAGAGAGCAGGACAAATCAAGTAAAATCCTTTCTTTTAACAAGAAAATACAATCTGACAGTCAACTGGTTTTCTTAAAAGTCACATTCCATGAACCTGATTCTATTGTAAATCAGATTTTAGATTACACAGAATTCAAAAGCCAGGTTACTTCGATTCATTCTGATTGGCTTCTTTTTGTTCATGGTGATAGCAAAACTTATGAACAATCGGTTATGCGTGGTTTTGACATTCAGCATTTATATCAGGTTAAAGTAATCGTTTTTAGTTGGCCCAGTAAAGATCCAACGATCAATGGGTTAAAAAATTACAAAAAGTCAAAAGAAAATGTAAAAAAGTCAATGCATCATTTTAACAAACTTATGCAATATCTGGATTCTATGAAGCAACACCATAAGACTTTTAAAGAAAAAACTAATTTTTCTTTGTTTGTTCACAGTTTGGGGAACTCTTATTTGGAATATTTATTTAAGTATAGCACAAAAGAAAATAATTTCGGGTTAATGTTTGACAATGTAATTATAAATTCGGCGGCAGTTAATCAGGAGAAGCATAAAGAATGGGTCGAAAAAATGAATTTCCAGAAAAGGATTTATATCACCAGTAACAGACAGGATTTCAATCTAAAGGGAAGCCGGATATTTACCAGCGATGGTAAATTATTAGGCGAAAAAGTTGAAACTCCCATTGCAAATAATGCAAACTATGTGCAGTTCACCAAGGCAGTAGGCTTTAGATTTCCAACAGGTACAACGCATACTTTTTTTATAGGTGAAGTCCCTGAAGAAAGTAAAAACATTCGCAATTTTTATTATACCATTTTACATGGGGTTGAGATTGACTTAAGTAATGAGCATCAATTTATAAAAAGGGAAGATGGTGTTGGATACAATATAATCTTTTAAATCAATCACTTTATAAAATCGGTAATTATGAAAAAATTAAAAAAGTATTTAATATATGTTGGATTAGGGGTCATGATTCTCACGACAGAATCCTGTGTAAGCTTTAAAGAATCCTGTGTAAGCTTTAAACCAGGATGTTATGAATTTGATGAAAAGATAAGTTCAGACAATATCGATAAACTCTTGAATGAGGCGCACAAAATAGAATCGACAGCTTCTTCAGCGGGTGAAGTTTTAAAACTTATAGATGCTTTTAAAAAGATTGAAAATGCAGATCCTTATCATTATTATGCATTATGGAAGATAGGAAATTACAATATTTTAATGGGAGCAGCATACGCCGAAAAAATAAAAGATAAAAAATTTTATTACCGCGAAGCTATTAAATATTGTGAAAAGGCCATGTGCACGAACCAAAAATTTTCTTCTGAAATTAAAAAAGGAACAGAAATTACCGATGCATTTAATAAATTAACTATAGATGAAATTGATGCCATGGGGTATTGGTATACAGCCAGGTTTTATTATTTCAAGGAATGTATGAGACCTGTTGGGAGAATTATTAATACCAGGATCCCTATTCAAAATAATATTATGATTGAACGCATTGATGAATTAGACCCCAATTGGGCTGGCGGTGGTAATTACTTTTCTCGCGCATTGTATTTCTTATCTGTACCGGAAAAATTTGGTGGAAGTAAGCAGCGCGCAAAGGAAGAATTTAACAAAGCCGTTGAAGTGGGCCCGAACTACTTAGTTAATCGTTGGGGAAGAGCTAAATATTTTTACCTTTTAATGGGCAATATGGAAGCCTATAAATCCGATTTGGAATGGGTAGTTGCTCAGAACCCTAATGAAGCGGCTAATACTTATCCATGGAATGTCTATTTTCAGAGAGATGCACAGAAAATGCTGGACGATTTGAAATAAAAGATTTTTTAGACAGACGGCCGTTCGCGGTTATTAACAATCAAAACGGACAAAACATAAAACAAAAAAATTAGCATTAATTATTGTTGCCCTTATCTTGGTCAATTTTTCATTCGGACAAACTCAAAATAAAACAGCCTTTAATAAGGAGTTGATGACTAACCAGATACAACCCATCAAGAAGATCAAGAATATCGACTACGAATAGATGCATTGTTAACAACCAACGATTCGTTTGTCAATCTGTCTTTCAACAGCCCATAAACTTCCCTTCGGTGGGGGGTTTTTTAGACAGGGTGTGAGGCTCTGCTTCAGAATTCCGAGTTAAATAATTTAACCAAGCGTTTAATTAACAGAAAATCGGGAAGCATACAAGGTCAACAACTTAGAAATTATTGAAAAAACAAAAGCTGTCGATCCATTTGGAGACAGCTTTTTAATGAAAGAAATAAGATTTTATATCTACTCAAACAAAAAATCAAAATCATCGCCCGGAGCTAATTCCCTGGGTTCTTCACCGTGCTTAAATATTCGGGCATTTCGCGGACCGATGAGCTCTGCTTTTGCATTGTCTATTTTGAGCATCGTCCCTTCTCTTAATCCAACAACATAAATATATGGATTCGCTTCCAGGTATTCATTAATTCGCTGTTCTCTGGTTTCACCGGCATGTCCGTCAGGATTGGCATCCAAATAGTGAGGATTGATCTGAAAACGTACCAGATTGATGGCATGGAAACTTTCCGGTTCAACAATAGGCATATCGTTGGTAGTACAAATGGTCGGGCAGGTTACATTCGACCCGGCACTCCAGCCAACGTAAGGTTTGCCTTTCAGGCATTCGTAACGAATGGTTTCCAGTAAATCCTGCTGTTGCATAAGTTTTGTAAGATGAAATGTATTCCCCCCTCCAACTACAATAGCTTCTGCATCTTTTAACGCCTGTTTCTTTTTATCATAATCGTAATGATGAATAGAATCTACTTCGTACCCTATTTCAGCAAAACGTTCCTGCACTTTTTGTTGATACTCATCAAAAGAAAAGGTAACTGCTGCATAAGGTATAAATAATACTTTCTTTACGTTATCCCCAAGAAACTTCTTGATCTCATGTTTTGGATAATCAAGATATGCTTCTCCGGCATTGGTTGAATTACTTATTAAAAGAAGTCTCATAATGGTCTGTTTTTAATGTTTAAAATTTATTTTGGGGCTAAGATACTAAATCTTCTTGTGAACTGTCAAATTCTGAATCCAAATACTAAAACATCATCAATTTGTTCTAATTGGCCTTTCCATGCATTAAAACTGGCTTCAAGGATCTTTTTTTGTTCTTCTACTGGTTTAAGATGAACAGAAAAAAGTAACTCTCTGAAAGGAGCTATTCGGAATTTTCGTCTGTTATCCCCTCCGAATTGATCAATGTAACCATCGGTAAACAGGTAAAACATATCACCCGGTTGAATGTCTATTTCGTGATTCGTAAATGTATCTTTCTCTTTCATGTAGATACCAATAGGCATTCTGTCGCCTTTAATCATTAGGGGTTTATTGTTACTTATAAGAAAGAGCGAATTATAAGCTCCGGCAAACTGTAATGTCCCTTTATTTTTATCGATTATACAAAGAGAAATATCCATCCCGTCTTTGGTTTCATCATCTTTGCCGGTTTGATGTAATGATTTTTTAATATAGTTTCGCAGTTGATTTAAAATGCTGTTTGCTTTCTGATCAAAATCCGAATTAACAATTTCGTTTAAAAATGCTGTTCCCAACATACTCATAAAGGCACCGGGCACTCCATGTCCGGTACAATCAACTACTGCCACAACAATTTTGTTGTTTTTTTCGGTAACCCAGTAAAAATCTCCACTAACAATATCGCGGGGTTTATAAAAAATAAAATGTTGGGGTATTAATTGAGTAATATAATCATCGGGGGGTAAAATAGCGGTTTGAATCTTACTTGCATATTCAATACTATCAGTAATTTGTTTCTTCTGATAAGAAAGTTTATCGTTAGCCAATCGAATTTTCTTGTTTCGATTAAATAAAACCAGTATAAACGAAGAAATAATCAACAATCCGAGAATCACTGAAAAGATTAAAAATTGTTGTCTTTTGATTCGCAAATCGCTAATTATTTTTTCGTTTTCCAAATTCTTAATTCGTTGTTCTTTTTTCCGGGTTTCATATTGAGTTTCAATTTCTTTAATTTGTCTCAATTTTTCAGCATTGAAAATACTATCATTAATTGTACAATACAGTTCATTATATTTTAGTGCGGTTTTATAATCTCTTTCTTCTTTATAGATCTCTGTTAACAAGGAATATGCATTCCTGATATCAATTAATGAGCTTGCTTCTTTAGCCAAATTAAGCGATGGATAAAGATAGCTTTTCGCCTCCTTAAAATTACTGCGAGAACTATATAAATCAGCAATAATAAAATAGGTTTTCGCCATTTGCGCGCGCTCCTTTAATTCATCTTCAATTTTTAAAACCTCAAAATATGTTTTAAGCGCTTTATCTTTTTGCCCTAAAACAGCATATATTTCAGCCAAATTAGACAAGGCCATCACCTGATTTCTTCTATCTCCCATATCAACATATATTTCATATGATTGCTGAAAATAATACCTTACACTGTCATAATTTTCTGTGTAATAATTGACTATGGCAATATTGTTATACAGTAAAGCGATTCCTCTTAGATCATTTAATTGTCGTTTTAAGGTTAGTGATTTATTATAAAATTCAAGGCTTTTATCAAATTCTCCGTGATCAAAATATAACAATCCCAGATTAGTATAGGTTTTAGCTAATCCTGACGAATCATTCATTGTTTCATAAAACCCTAATGATTTAATTAGGTTCGACATAGCCTCTTCATATTTCCCCATACTTTGATAGGTTGCTCCAAGATTGTTATATATGCTGGCTAAATTATGTTCTGCCTTCTTTTCAAAAGTTTTTTCTTTTTTAAATTTTTCGAAAACATTCAACGCCTGAGTATAATATTCAATAGCCTTTTCATGATCTCCAGTGGTTTTATTATAATCTCCAAATTTTATCAATACAATTCCCTTCATCCATAAATCGTCATATTTTTCAGCAATTTCTAATGCTTTTTCCAGGCACTCTTCCCCGTCAGAAACAATGCCCCGCCTGTATTTAGGAAAGTATTCATTGAGAAGTAACTGCATTTTTACCGTATCATGCTTATTTTCATGAACAATCAAAAAACTATCCAGGGAGCTGTTTTGTGCTTTCAGGGAAAACGGTGCAATAAAAAATAAAATAAGGATAAAAAATGTTTTTCTTTTCATAGAATGATATAAAAAATTTAATCATGCTATGGAAAGATACAATAAAGGTTCTTAAAAGAAAAATAATTTTATCGGAGAAATTTGAGCTAAAACTTAAATTTATTTTTATTTAATTATTTTTATTTAATCATTCTTAAACAATTTTTATTAAGCATATTATAAACTTTTAATTAAATTAATTTATAGTTAATGAGTCATAAAAAAAAATAAGCCAACATTATATATTGGCTTATTTTATAAAAATTCATTTTTTTATTATTCAAATGACAAGGCCAGACCTACCGAAATAGGATACAGTTCAGGCCCTTTGTTTTTCTCAAACAATGGCGTTAAATAATATGTTCCATAAACCAGCCAGTCTCCTACGCCAAAACGAGCGGTAACTCCGTATCTGAAAGGATTAAGATTGTAATCATTCCTGACTTTGTCTTTCTTTTTATCGCCATTTTCTTTATAAACGATTTTTGTGTTAGAGCCTAATTTAGCTCCCCCAATGATACCTGCTGCGAAAACCATCCCTTTATGCTGACTGCCAGAAGTGTGTACTTCGAGAAGTATGGGTACGGTTGCATAGGTGGTCGAAAATTTAGATTTTTCAATATTCCAGGAAATCGGCAACTCCTGATTGATAATTACCCCGTCAAGATCTTTCTGAATAGAATTATCTCTGTCAAAACGGTAAAAATTAAACTCAAGGCCTAATCCTGTTACCAAACCAAATTTATTGCTGGCTAAATTCACACTATATTGGGCAATGTTTAAATTTAA
>Ga0209936_1000126_pt1 | contig 48192 bp, 37 predicted proteins | sample SalPonR1_A_D1_MG_FD_185694 | JGI IMG/M metagenome (GOLD analysis project Ga0209936, IMG submission 185694) | Salt pond soil microbial communities from South San Francisco under conditions of wetland restoration - Salt Pond MetaG R1_A_D1_MG... ...
GGCTTCACCACCGGCAGCGCCGACTTCACCCAGGACACCATGTGCTTCGACGTCTCTCTGAGCCAGTTCTAGGCGCCACCCACACGACATCGCGCCCACACTACATCCGCAAGGGAACAGCCATGACCCACAGAACCTCCATCCTCACTGCCGGCCTGGCGACGACCGTGGCCGCGCTCCTCCTGGCTGGCTGCGGCAGCGAAGAGCCGACCGTTGCCGATCAACCGGTTGCGGACACTACCTCGACAGCTGCCGAGGATGTCCCGAAGAAAGCCACCACGGCGGAGATCGCCGCGCGGCAGGGCGACTCCCCCGGCAAGCCGGTGGCTCCCATCGACATCGACTACGAGGTGCTGGGCGAGCCCCGGCCCGGCGAGCCCGTCGAGATCGAGCTGAAGCTGCGCTCGAGTCTGGAGGGCCCGGTGACCGTCCAGCTCCAGCCCCGCGAGGGTCTGCAGATGGGCGCCAGCCAGGCGGCGGAAGTCAGGCGCGAGACGCTGCGGCCGCTGGACGAGGCGTCATCGGCAGCTGAACCCGCCACCGAGCGGGTCGTGGTGATCCCGTCGGCCGAAGGCCGCTTCTACCTCACCGTGCTGGTCAGCGTGACGACGGCGCAGGGCGAGCAGATCCGTGCGGTGTCCATCCCTGTGCAGGTGGGCGACCAGCCGCCGACCCTGCAGCAGAACGGCGAGCTGAGGACCACCGAGGGGGAGACGGTCCGGTCGCTGCCGGCGAAGGAGAGCGGCGGCAACTGAAGTCGGCGATTGAAGTCGGCAAGTGCGTCCGGAATTCGCTATCGGAATCAGCGCATTGGACATAAGCCTTGAGGCAGGCTCGAACGTAAGCGGGAAAAATTTCCCATCCCCTCGATCGAAACGAGAGTTGGATCACAGACACCTCTGGTGACGCCGACTATCGTCCGGTTCATTAGCGCCGGTGTTGCCGGCGCACCTGGTGAAGCTCTGGGAGAAGCTCCGGTTCGACGCTTGCCGCGAGCGCGCCCGGGGGTCCCGGAGGAATGGACCGGCCGCCCATGCACCCGACTCTCAAAGAACAGATCAGGCAGGCGACCGCCGACGGGGAGCGGCTCGATTATCCGAGCCTGCTCGAGCTGGTGGAGGCGCGCTACGCCGAGCTGGACCGGCTGGTCACGACCACGCAGGACGAGCCGAGCCGCAATGCGGACCTGCGGGTGGTGCTCGACAGCGTCGCCGACGCCGTGCTCACAGTCGATCCCGACGGCATGATCCGCTACGCCAACCGGGTCGCCCACCAATTGTTCGGCTACGAGATTGGCGCCCTGCCGGGCGTGATGCTGCCGGCATTGCTGCCCCAGGCCGGGAAGATCCCGGTCAAGATGTTCCTGCAGGCCTACATCACCAACCTGGACGATACCTACCTGGAGCTCGAGACCGGCCAGACCGAGGCGCTGCGCGCCGACGGCAGCCGGTTCACCGCCGAGATCAACACCACCCGGCTGTCGGAGAAGACCAGCGGCGCCTTCGTGCTGTGCCTGCGGGACATTTCCGAGCGGCTCGAGGCCGAAGGGGCGCTGCGCGAGAACGAGGAGCGCTACCGGGCGCTGGTGGATCACGCCACGGAGGCCATCGTGGTGCTGGACGTCGACAGCGGCCGGTTCGTGGATGTGAACGAGAACACGCTGAGCTTCTTCAACATGTCGAGGAAGCGGCTGCTGGCGATGGGCCCGGAGGGCATCTCGCCGGAGCACCAACTGGACGGATCGCTCTCCTTCGGCAAGGCCAGGGGTTACGTCGACCGTGCGCTGAACGGCGAGCAGCCCTGCTTCGAGTGGCTGCACGTCGACGCCGACGGCCGTGAGATCCCCTGCGAGGTGCGTCTCGTGCGGCTGCCCTCGGCGAATCGCAAGCTGCTCCGCGGCAGCATCACCAGCATCGCCGAGCGCAAGCGCAACGAGCTGATCGCCTTCGGCGAGCACAAGGTGCTGGAGATGGTGGCCTCCGGCGCCAGCCTGAAAAGCACGCTGAAGGCGCTCTGCCGGACCGTGGAGCAGGTGGCCGCCGGCGCCCGCGTGCTGGTGACCACGCTGGACCGGGACCGCTCCGCCTTCCGTGTGGCCGCTGCCACCGGTCTGCCCGAGGCGGTGCTGGACGCAATCGACGGCTTCCAGGTGGACTCCGCGACCACCTCCTGCGGCCGCGCGGTGGCCGAGAACACCCAGGTGATCACGCCCGAGATCGCCCGCGACCCCGGCTGGGCGTCGCTGGCGGACTTTGCCGAGGCGCACGAGCTGCGCGCCTGCTGGGCCTTCCCGCTGGTGGGCGGCGCTGACGACGTGCTGGGCACGCTCGCGCTGTACTTCTCCGAGATCCGGGAGCCCTCCACGGCGGAGCTGGACCGCATCACCGGCCTGGTGCGCCTCGCCGGCATCGCCATCAAGCGCCGCTACGACGAGGAGGCGCTGCGCTCCAGCGAGGCACGCTTCCGCGGGCTGTTCGAGCACGTGGTGGAGGGCGTCTACATCGCCAATACCGAGGGCGAGATCGAATCGGCCAATCCGGCGCTGATGCAGATCCTCGGCTACGAGGACGAGGAAGACCTGAAGCGGGAGGTGAAGTCCTCCACCGCTTACGTGAACCCCCAGGACAGCGTGCGCTTCCGCGAGAAGCTGGAGCGCGACGGCGTCGTGCGCAATTTCGAGGCACGGATGAAGCGCCGCGACGGCAGCGAGATCGTGGTGCTGGAGAATTCCCGCGCGGTCCTCGATGCCGACGGCAAGATCATCGCCCACGAGGGCACCATCACCGACATCACCGAGCGCAAGATCGCCGAGACCCGCATCTTCGAGGAGAAGGAGAAGGCGCAGGTCACGCTGAAGTCGATCGGCGATGCGGTCATCACGACGGACGCCGACGGCAACGTGGACTACCTGAACCCGGTGGCCCAGGACCTCACCGGTTGGGAGCTCCGGGCCGCCCGCGGCAAGCCCGTCGGCGAGATCCTCTCCATCGTGCACACGCACACGCGGGAGGCGGTGGACAACCCGGTGGAGCGCTGCCTGCGCGAAGGCCGGGTGATCGCGCTCACCGAGGATTCGGTGCTGATCAACCGACTGTCCAACGAGATCCCCATCCAGGATTCCGCGGCGCCCATCCGCGACCGGGTGGGCAACATCATCGGCGCCGTGATGGTGTTCCACGACGTGAGCAAGGAGAGTCGGCTCTCCCGCCAGCTCTCCTACCAGGCGGCCCACGACAGCCTCACCGGGCTGATCAACCGCCGCGAGTTCGAGAACCGGCTGACCGCCGCGCTGGAGGAGGCGAGCCTGGATACGGGCGTCTCCCACGGTCTGCTTTATCTGGATCTCGACCAGTTCAAGGTGGTCAACGACACCTTCGGCCACACCGCCGGCGACGAGCTGCTGCGCCAGCTGGCCGAGCGCATCCAGGGCTGCATCCGCTCCAGCGACGTGGTGGCCCGGCTGGGCGGCGACGAGTACGGCATCCTGCTGCAGAACTGTGACTGCGAGCGGGCCGTGAGCGTGGCCGAGACCATCCGCGGCGCGGTCGAGAACCACCGCTTCGTCTGGCAGGACAGCGTGCAGACCGTGCGCGCGTCCATGGGCGTGGTGATGGTGACTCACGAAACGGTGAGCGTCGGCGCACTGATGAGCGCCGCCGACGTCGCCTGCTACTCGGCCAAGGATCTCGGCCGCAACAAGGTGCATCTGTATCAGGACGGCGACGCCTCGATGCGCCACCGCGAGATGCAGTGGGTCTCGCGCATCACCAGCGCGGTGGAGGAAGACCGCCTGGAGCTCTACTTCCAGCCCATCGTGGCTATTGGCAAAGAGGGCGAAGAGGGCGGTTACGCGGACGAGTGCGGTCACTACGAGCTGCTGCTGCGGATGCGCGACGAGGACGGCGAGCTGGTGCAGCCGAACGTGTTCATCCCGGCGGCGGAGCGCTTCAACCTGATGCCCATGCTGGACCGCTGGGTGGTGAGCGAGACGCTGGATCACCTGGCCGACCGGGTGGGTGCCGACGGGCAGGCCACCTATACGCTGGCGCTCAACCTTTCCGGCACCTCCCTGAGCGACGACCGCTTCCGCGCCTGGGTGATCCACGAGCTGCGCCGGCGCAAGCTGCCGACGGGCGCCATCTGCTTCGAGATCACGGAGACCGCGGCCATCGCGAACCTCGATCGGGTCATCCACTTCATGAAGGAGCTGAAGGACGTCGGCTGCCGCTTCTCGCTGGACGATTTCGGCAGCGGCCTGTCCTCGTTCACCTATCTCAAGCACCTGCCGGTGGACTACCTGAAGATCGACGGTGCGTTTATCCACAACGTGGGTGAGGACGCCAAGGACCAGAGTCTCGTCGATGCCATCAGCCGCATCGGCAAGGCGCTCGGCATCGCCACGATTGCCGAGCGGGTGGAGAGCGAGCAGGTGCTGGAGATCCTGGGCAGCATCGGCGTGGAGTACGCCCAGGGCTTCCACATCGCCCGGCCCGAATCGGTGCGCCGATTCGCGCCCTGGGGCGAGACGGGACGGGACACCGAAGACCGGGCGCTGGCCTGAAGACCCCTCCCTGCCGGCACCTGGGTGAATGGGTTACACTCGGTGGCGTATGAAAGACGCACCCGAGCCGGTACACATACCCGCCCAGGCCGCCATGGAACACGCGCAGCGGGCATTGCTGGCGCCGGACGAGCCGCCGCCGTACGACATCGTGCATGGACGCAGCGACCCGCCGGTGCTGATCGTCTGCGATCACGCCAGCCGGCGCATCCCCCGCACCCTCGACAATCTCGGCATGGACGAGAAGGGGTTGTCCACCCACCTGGCCTGCGACATCGGCGCCGGCGAACTCACCCGGCGGGTGGCGGCCAGGCTCGAGGCGAATGCGGTACTGGCCCGCTATTCCCGGCTGGTCGTGGACTGCAATCGGCACCTCACCGATCCGACCGCCTTTCTGAGCCGGGGCGACGGCCACATCATCCCGGGCAACGAGGGCCTCACCGAGCAGCAGAGGGCCTGCCGCGCGGACGCGCTCTACTGGCCCTACCACCGGGCCGTCGAGGAGGAGATCCGCCGCCTGACCGACGGTGATCGGGTGCCGGCTTTCATCTCCATCCACAGCTTCACGCCGGTGCTGGACGGGCGAGGCCGGGACTGGGACGTGGGCATCCTCTGGGACACCGACCCGCGTCTGCCGCGGCCCATCCTGGAGGGACTGCACCGCATCCCCGGGCTGGTCATCGGCGACAACGAACCCTACTCGGGCCGGGCGCCCGCCGACTTCACCGTGGACTACCACGCGGAGCGGACGGGGCTGCCCCACGCCGCCTTCGAGATCCGGCAGGATCACCTCATGAGCGAGGAGGGCCTCGAGCTCTGGGCCGACCGGCTCGCGCACCTGCTCGCGCCCCTCCTGGACAACCCGAATCTCTACCGCCGCCTGCCAGTGGTGCCGGAGCACGACGCCCCGGCCCGCTCGGGGGATAATCCGATACCCGGCCCATGAAAGAGCCTGCCTTTACCATCGGCATCGAGGAAGAGTATCTGCTGGTGGACCGGGAGACCCGGGGACTGGCGGACGATCCGCCCACGGCCATGCTCGATGAGTGCGAGAAGCGCTGCAAGGGGCAGGTGAGCCCGGAGTTCATGCGCTCACAGATCGAGGTGGGCACGCGGGTGTGTCGCAATATCCGCGAGGCCCGCCGGGACCTGTCCCGGCTGCGCCGGGTGATCACGGAGGTGGCCGAGGAGCACGGGCTTGCGCCGATCGCGGCCTCCACCCACCCGTTCAGCCGCTGGACCGACCAGAAGCACACGCCGAAGACCCGCTACCAGGCGCTGGCCACCGAGATGCAGGCGGCCGCCCGGCGGCTGCTGATCTGCGGCATGCACGTGCACGTGGGCATCGAGGACGACGCGATGCGCATCGATCTCATGTCCCAGATGAGCTACTTCCTGCCGCATCTGCTGGCGCTGTCCTGCTCGTCGCCGTTCTGGGAGGGCAAGGACACCGGCCTGAAGTCCTACCGCCTCACCGTGTTCGACGCGCTGCCGCGCACCGGGCTGCCGGAGCATTTCTCGAGCTTCGGCGAATACCAGCGCCACGTGGACGTGCTGGTCTCGGCCGGCATCATGGAAGACGCCACCAAGTTATGGTGGGACCAGCGCCCGAGCGCGCGCTACCCCACGCTCGAGACGCGGGTAATGGATGTCTGCACGCTCATCGACGACACCATGGCGCTGGCCGCACTGGTGGTCTGCATCCTGCGCATGCTGTTTCGCCTGCGGGTGGACAACCAGCGCTGGCGCATCTACCCGAACATGCTCATCCACGAGAACCGCTGGCGGGCGATGCGCTACGGTTTCGACGAGGGCATGATCGACCTGGCCAAGGGCCGCGTCATCGCCTTCGAGTCCCTGCTGGAGGAGCTCCTGGAGCTGGTCGCCGAAGATGCCGAGGCGCTGGACTGCGTGGCGGAGGTGCGTTCGGTGCGCCACATCATCGAGCGCGGCACCAGCGCCCATCGCCAGCTCGAGACCTATCGGGAAGCACTGTCGGAAGGCGCCGATCACCAGGGGGCCCTGCAGACCGTCGTCGACCACCTGATCGCGGAGACGGCGATGGGGCTGGAGGCGCCCGATTGAGATCGTGATTGAGACCCTGATTGAGACATAATCCCGTCGGGCGCCGGGGGCAACTGAGTACCGGTTAACAGAAACCGGAGCCGGCCGCCGCTACAGTGCTCCAATCGCCGCCGGTGGGGGCGGCAGACGGACGGGGCGATTGGATAAGACGATCTTCTTCCTGCTGATCCAGCTCTCTGCCGGCGTGGGCTATGCGGCCATGGCGGCGGCGCTGTATCGCCGCCGGGAGGCAGACGCCCGTTCCGTCTCGCTGGTCGTGTTCCTGGGATTGCTCTCCGTCTGGATTCTTGGGGCCGGGCTCGAGACCGCCTTCCCCACGCTCGCCGTGCACAACGTCGCCCGGGTGCTGGTGTTCGTCGGCGCGTGCTTCGCGCCGGTGGCCATCGTCGCTTTCCTGATGGGCTACACCGCGCAAGGGGTGCGCCCCAATCTGCTGGCCGGTCTTTGCGTGGTGCCCACGCTCACGCTGCTGATGACCGCGACCAACCCCTGGCACGGGCTCATGTGGGACTACCCGCCGCCCATGAACGCCGGGCGCACCCTGCTGTCGCTGGACTGGGGTCCCTGGTTCGCCTACGTGCACGGCCCCTACAGCTACGGCATGGTGCTGGTGGCGTTCACGGTGTTCGGCTTCCACCTGCCGTCGGTGCCGCCGTCGCAGCGGTTGCCGGCCGTGGTCATGATGATCTCGGGCATGGTGCCGCTGACGATCAGCGGGCTGTCCGTGCTGGGGTTCGGGCCGCAGGATGCGCCGGTGACCACGCTGACGCTGTCCGCGTTCATCCCCGTCTACGCCTGGATGACGCTGGGCATGAAGGTGACGAAACTGAGCGTCGTCGCCTACCGGGGGGTGTTCGAACAGCTGAAGGACCCGGTGCTGCTGCTCGACAACGAGGACCGGGTGGTGGGCGCGAACCGCGCGGCCGAGAAGCTGCTGGGGGCCCGCGAGGCGGAGCTGGTGGCGCGCCGGCTGCGCGGCGAGACGCCGGTGGTGGATGCCATCCGGGAGTGCGTCGAGAGCGGCATCATGCAGCACCTGTCCACGGACTGCGGCCGCCATTACGAGGTGCGCCGCTCGGCCATCCGCACGGCGAAGCGTCATCAGCGCGGACAGATCGTGGTGTGCCGGGACGTGACCGAGCGGCACAAGGCGCAGGACCGGCTGGCGAAGAGCGAGCGGCTGCTGCGCACGCTGGTGGATAACTCGTCCAACGGCATCCTGCGGCTGCGCCAGACGGAGGACCGGGACGTGTTCCGCTGCGTGTTCGCCAACCGGGCCGCCGAGCGTTACCTGGGGCTGCCGTCGCGGCGCATCGTGGGTCAGGAGATCGACACGTTCCAGCTGCCCGGCGACGGACAGCTGCAGGCGCTGGTGGTGCGCTCGGCCACCGAAGGGGCGCGCTGCGACGACGAGATGGAGGTGGGCGAGGGCACGCGCCGGCGCTGGATGCGGGTGATCGCCGAGCCGGTGGACGACGACGTGGCGGTGACGTTCATCGATATCACCGAGCGCAAGGAGCGCGAGCGCCAGATGGAGACCTACGCGCTGTCGGACGCGCTCACCGGGCTCTACAACCGGCGCGGGTTCGAGCAGCACGCCCGGCCGCTGCTCGCGCGCGAGGCGGGGCCGAGTCACGGCGCCGTGATCTTCCTCGACATCAACGGCTTCAAGGCCATCAACGACGAGCACGGCCACCGGCTGGGCGACTCGCTGCTGCAGAGCTTCTCCGACCGGCTGCGGGCGAACCTGCGGCCGCAGGACGTGATCGGCCGCTGGGGCGGCGACGAGTTCGTGGCACTGGCGCCCGGCATCTCGAAGCCGGAGGCGGAGCAGCTCGCGCGGCGGCTCACCCTGGCGCTGGCCGAGCGCTACCGCATCCGGGACGTCGCGGTCGGCTGTCCCGCCAGCGTGGGAATGGCGCTCTACCCGGAGCACGGCCGCCATCTGAACGAGCTGCTGCGCGCCGCCGACCACGCCATGTACCGCGCCAAACAGCGCAGCCGCGAAAACGACCGGCTCTCCGACTCCCAGCTCCTGGAGCAAGTCCAGGCCAGCTGATCAGGTGCCGGTCGATCAGGTGCCGGTCACTCGAACTGCAAAAAACGATCAAAAGTTGGAAAAGTTCGGATTCGGGTGCCGGACACTCGAAACGCAAATTTGTTGATTAACTATCAGAAGTTTCAATAGTTCGGTCCGGCACCTTCTGGCACCTTCTGGTACCAGCGGCCCAGGGTTATGGCGCAGGCGGCCCATAGGGCGGCTACGACGGCGCCGACCAGAGCGGTGCCGGTCATCGCCATGCCGAAGTACTTCAGCAGGGCGAAGAAGCCGCCGTTCAGCGCGTCGCCGCCGCGATAGACGACCGTGTCTATGACGTTCTTCGCCTTGTATTTGCTCTCCTGGTCGAGGACCGTGTAGAGCATCTCGCGGGCCGGACGCGTTATGGCGTAGTTGCCCGCGCGGCGGAAAATCTGCACGGCGATCAGCACCCCCAGTGTCGGCGCCGCGGCCAGCAGCAGGAATCCCCCGACCATGGCCACCGGCAGCGCGGCGAGCGCCACGACCATCCCGACCGTCCGGACGATGCGCCCGGTAAGAAAGAGCTGGGTGCCGATGGACAGCACGTTCACGGCGAGGTCGATGAGCGCGAACACACGGGTGCGGTCCTCGGAGCTCGCGAATGCGTTGCTGACCAAGTCCGCCTGCTGCAGATAGATGAACGTGCTGATCGACGTATACAGCACGAAGAAAAGCCCCAGGGTCAGGAGATACGGCGAGCGAAAGAAGATCGTGAAGCCCGCGAATGGATTGCCGCCCATCGCTTGCCCGCCGGCGGGCGGCGCTTCACCGGCCACGTAGTCCTTGCTCGCCTCCGAGCGCGCCGACCACACGAGCAGGTAGCGGATCAGCAGTATCGGCAGCGCGAGCAGGAAGGCGGAGATCAGGATGAGATTGCTCGTTCCCAGCAACTCCGCGTAGCCGGCCGTGAACGCCGGACCGACGATGAAGCCCGCGCTCGCCCCCGCTGCCAGGAAGCCGAACAGGCGCTTTGCCTGGTCCCGGGAGAAGACATCCGCCATGAAACTCCAGAACACGGAGACGACAAACAGGTTGAACACGCTGAGCCAGATGAAAAAAGCCCAGGCGGCGATTACGTTGCCCGGGTCGGCCGCGAAGACGGCGTAGAAACCGAGCAGATTCAGCACGAAGAACAGATACACCCAGGGCAGGAACACGCCCCGCGGGTAGCGGGAACAGAGCCAGCCGTAGGCGGGGACCGCCGCCAGCATGACCAGGAACGTGCCGACGAAGAGGAGGGGCAGGTCCTCGTCGCCGCCCTCGATCCCCATGGCGTCACGCACCGGCCTCAGGATGGCGTAGGCGGCGAACAGGAGGAAGATGTAGGCCAGCGCCGCGAGACATGCGGAGAGTTCGCCCGGCTTCGCCCCGATGGCGCCGCGCAGCAATGTCCCCAGCCTCTCGCCCAGCCTCACAGCCATGCCCTGTCCTCTCGCTTGCGAGCGGCTAGGGTAGCGCAGGGCGTGGCGGCATCACAGCGCTCGTCATTCGGGCCGGCGCGTTACACTGAGCGCCGCCTGCAAGATTAGGAGTGCGTCATGATTCCGCGTCCCGTCTCGGCTGCCGTCCTCGGTCTCGTCGTCCTGCTCGTTGCCGCCGCGCCCCGCGCCGCGCCGGTGCCCGAGTCCGATCGGGTCGACATCGACCTGCGCCGCACCACGCTGGTGGTCCGCGACATCGACGCCTCGCTCGCCTTCTACCGCGATGCGCTCGGCATGGAGGTGATCTACGACCGGGCCATCCGCACGCCCCGGGACGCGGCCACGGACGAGGAGGCCGACATCGCCCGCCGCCTGGTCTTCCTGCGGGCGAACGACGACCACATCGGCATCATCGGGCTGCTGCAGTACGTGAAGCCCGCCAAGCCGCCGGCCCACCAGGGCCTGGAGCCGTTCACGCCGGGCAGCATGGTGCTGCTGTTCAACACCCGCGACCTGGCGACGAAGTTCGAGGCGGCGCGCGACGTCATCGGCGTGCGCGTGCTGAGCGAACCCCGGGAGATCAGCTACCCCTCCTACGACGGCAAGGGCACCATCCCGGTGCTGGTGAGCGTGCTCACCGACCCGGACGGCTTCGTCATCGAACTGAACCAGCTGCTGGGCGAGCTGCGCTGACGTCGGCGCAGGGCTGCGCCGGCCGGCGGTAGCGCCGGCCGGGGGCGCTGCCGGCGGACCCTATTCCATGTAGTCCGGCCTGATAGAGTCCGGCGCGATGTAGTCCGGCACCGGCAGGCCCGGCAGCACCAGCACCTCGAAATCCGCGGCGCCCTCGCGCAGCGGCAGGATTTCTTTCTGGTACGCGTCCGAGTACCAGAACTCCCGGGCCGCCTCCAGGCAGGGGAAGCGGGAGATGACGACGCCGCGACCCGGCGGCGGGTCGCCCTCGAAGACGGCCAGCGCCGGCGTGATGGCCTCGTAGTAGCCCTGCACCTGCTCGTACAGGCCGGAGGCGAAGATCGCCCGCGGATAGGCGGCGAAGGCCTCGCGGTCGTGGATCTCGCCGAAGACCACCATGCGCACCGGCTCGTTGCAGGCCTCCGTGCCGCCGTCCTCGCCCACGCGGCGGAAACGGTAGCCGCCGGCCTCCGGTCCCCAGACCACCCGGCCGTCGGCGGCGATGCCCCGGTCCCAGTTGATCATGACCTCGTCGGTGAGCACCGAGCGCGAGACGACGTAGGCGGCGCCCTTGTAGCTGTTCTCGCATTCGCGGCCGCGGGTGTTGCCCTCGAAGCGGCGCTCGCCGGCGCGTACGAGGCTGACGTCGCAGCCCGCCACGGGTTCCAGGTCGTCCGGCGACAGGCCTGCGAGCCGCGACGGGTCTTCCCAGGCGCCGACATAGGGTTCCGTCTCCGGCAGGCGGTAGCCGCGGGCGAGGAGACTGCCGTCGTCCGCCACCGTCAGGCGCGTGATGCGCTGCCGGTAGGGCCGCTCCGCCTCGCCGAACCAGTTCTCGGCGTACAGCCAGCGGCCGTCGTCCCGGCCTTTCCACACCTCCGCGATGTGCCAGACGGCCGTGCCGTAGCGATCGTCGGCGGCGGCCTGGGCGGCGGAGCTGAAACTGCCGGTGGTCATCTCGACGTACAGATCCAAGGCCTCGCCCCCGCGGGCGGCCGGCGCCGCGAGGAGCAGGACCAAGGTGAACGCGCTGAGTACGGAGATCGGTAAAGTGCTGATGCGCATGCCGTATGCCTCCCGCGGCGACGGAGCGCGCCGCGACGGCCGGATCGTAGCAGAACCGTTCCGCCGCGAACCGCGGTACGCGGCTGTCGCGGGCCACCGGCAGTCACGAAACTGTAATAATGCGGAAACCTTTTCGTGACGATCTGTGGCGATGGCGGCGCGCCGAGGGCGGACCGCCGGGGCTCAGGGGAACCAACCAGGGAGATCCGATATGCGAGTTTTGTTGCGAGCGTGCGTGGTGCTCGGGGTGGCGTTTGCGCCCGCCTTTTCGGGCGCGGCTGCCGTCAGCCAGGAAGAGATCCGCGAATTGCGCGCGCAGATCGCCGCCCTCGGCGAGCGGCTGGCGGAACTGGAGGAACGCGCCGGCATCGAAGAGGCCGGCACCGGCATCGCGGAGACCGCGGCCCCGGCGCCCGCCCCCGAGCCGACGCCCATTCCCGCGCCTCGCGCGGATCACTGGACCGACCGGGTGGCGTTCAGCGGGGATTTCCGTTACCGCTGGGAGACCATCGACCAGGAGGGCAGGGACAGCCGTGAGCGGCAGCGCATCCGGGCGCGTCCCGCCATAACGGCCCGTGTGAACGACACCGTGCGCGCGGGCTTCGGGCTGGCGACGGGCGGCGACAACCCCGTCTCCGGCAACCAGACCCTCGGCGACGGCGGCTCGCGCAAGGACATCGGCCTGGACCAGGCCTGGTTCGAGTGGACCGGCCTGCCGGGTACTCGGCTGGTCGGCGGCAAGTTCAAGAACCCGCTGCGCCGCGCCGGCGGCAACGGTCTCGTCTGGGACGACGACTGGCGGCCGGAAGGTTTCGCGCTCGACTACGCCAGCGGCGATTTCTTCGCCACCGCGCTGGCCACCTGGCTGGAGAGCGACAGCCGGGACGGCGACGAGCTGGCCATCGGCCTGCAGGGCGGCTACGCGGCCAGCCTGGGCGGCGACGACACGTTGACGCTGACCGCCGGCCACTACCGCATGGACCTCGCCGGCCGCGAGACGCTCTTCGACCCGACCGATTCATTCGGCAACAGCGTCAACCCGGACGGCAGCTATCTGTACGACTTCCGGCTGGTCGAATTCGCCGCCGAATACGCCACCCGGTTCGCGGATTTGCCGGTGGCGCTCTTCGCCGACTACGTCCGTAATCTGGATGCCGGCGACTACGACACGGGCTGGGCCGTCGGCGGCGCGCTGGGCAAGGCGAGCGCACCCGGCAGCTGGCGCGTGCGCTACAACTACCAGGACCGCGAGGCCGATTCCGTCCTGGGGCTTCTCACGGACTCCGATTTCGCCGGCGGCGGCACCGACGGCCGGGGACACGTGCTGTCGGCCGACTATGCTGTCGCGATGAACTGGATATTCCGGCTGACTTACTACAGAAACACGCTCAACGAGAATGCCGTGGATCGGGGCGACCCCGGTGCCGCCGAGCTCGACTACGACCGCCTGCAGCTGGACCTGCGCTTCAAGTACTGACGCGGCGGCCTCGGCCGCCGGGCGAGCAGCGGTCGGGCGGATTCAGTCCGCCCGCTCCACCCGGATGCTGCGGCTGGAGCCGGTCCGGCTCATCATGTAGGAGCCGAGGGTCGCGCGGCGGATCTCCACCGCGTGGCCCTCTCGCAGGAAGAACCGGGCGGGGTCGGTCTGGCGCCAGATCTGGCCGTTATCGAGCTTTACGGCGATGCGGTCCGGAGCGATCTCGATCAGCTCGACGACCTCGCCGGTGATCTGCTGCAGCTCTTCGCGTCCGGCCGCCTGGTCCATACGGCGTTGGATGTCGGCGGGGTCGCGGCCGAACAGTTCCGCGGGCGAGGGCAGTGGTGCGGTCTCGGCGCCGCCGCCGGGATCTGCGCCGCGCCGGCCGGCGTCCGGGGTCGGCGCCCGCGCAGAGGCGGGCGGCGTCTCCGCCGCCGGTGGGCGGGGCCCGGAGGCCTGCGGCGGGCGTTCGCCGGCATGCCGGCGAACCGCCCGGTCGTAACAGGCAAGTCTCTCGTCCGCGGCGGAGATGTCACGGCAGGCGAGCAACTCGGCGGGCAGAGCCTGGGCCGGCTGAGCCGCCTCAGCTGCCTGGGCCGTCTGTGCCGCCTGTGCCGCCTGTGCCGCCTGTGCCGCGGCGGGACCGGCCGGTGCGAGCAATGCGGCAACACCTGCCGCAATTATTAATGCACTCGGTAATGCGCCCGGTAACGCACCCGGTAAGGCACTCGGCGCCGCTGTCAGCCGGGAGGCCGCCGCCGAGGCGAACCCGATGCAATGCAGTTTTCCCATGGCCGGTAAGATAGCATTGAAAAACGGCAGTGGCCCGACCACAATCCGGCCGCTCCCGTCACCCTGTTACCAGCCTGGCTGATCGATTTGCAGAATCCGAATACCAACGCCGACGCCGAGCGGGCCCTGGACGCCGCGTTGGCACGCATCGACGAACTGCTCGGCAGCGATCCTGCCCGTGCGGATGCCGAGGCGCGGGCCCTGCTGGAGAAGATTCCCGGCCAGCCGGCGGCCCTGCTGTTCCAAGCCATCGCCCGGCGACTGATGAACGACCCGGCGGCCTCCATCGAGATTCTCGGCCCGCTGTGCCAGGCCCATCCGAGCGCTGCGGTGCCCCGGCTGCAGCTTGGCCTGGCGCTGCGGGAGACGGGCGACGACGGGGCCGCACTGGCCACACTCCGGCGTGCCGTCGACGCCAAACCGGATTTCGCGGATGCCTGGCTGGCGCTGGCCGACCTGCTGACCGCGCTCGAACGAACCAGCGAGGCCGACCGGGCGTTCGCGGGCTACGTCGCACACGCCAACCAGAAACCGCGTATCGCCGAGGCCGGCCGCGCGCTGGCAGAGAATCGACCTGCGGATGCCGAGTCTTTGCTGCGTGCCCAGCTCGGGCCATATCCCAACGACGTGGTGGCGCTCTGCCTGCTGGCGGACGCGGCCGAGCGACAGGAGCGCATCGTCGAGGCGGAGGAGCTGCTGGCGCGCTGCATCGGACTCGCTCCTGGCTATCGGCGGGCCCGGCACAACCATGCCGTAATCCTCATGCGGCAGAACCGGCTGCATGAGGCTCTCGCGGAGACCGGGCATCTGCTGGCCGCGGAGCCGGGGAATACCGATGCCCGCAAGCTGAAGGCTTCCATCCTGGTGCGGCTTCTGGAATACGACGAGGCCATCCGTATCTGCGAGGAGCTGCTGGCCGAGGACGATGCCCAGCCCACGGTGTGGACCAGCCTGGGGCACATGCTGAAATCCGTCGGTCGTCGCGAGGATTGCATCCAGGCCTACCGCAAGGCCATCGAACTGGCTCCGGGTTATGGCGAGGCGTACTGGAGCCTGGCCAATCTGAAGACCCATCGGCTGAGCGACGCGGAAATGGAGCAGATCCGGCGGCAGCTGGAGCAATCCGCGCTGGCCGACCGGGACCGCTGGCACCTGCACTTCGCGATGGGCAAGGGTCTCGAGGACCGGGAACGCTATGACGAGTCCTTCCGGCATTACGCCGAGGGCAACCGGCTGCGGCGCGCGCGCAGCGCCTACGACATCGGCGAGATGGAAGAGCACGTTCGCCGCAGCAAGGTCCTGCTGTCCGGGTCGTTCTTCGCGGACCGTGCGGGCTTTGGGGCAGGCGCGGCGGATCCGGTCTTCATCGTCGGCCTGCCGCGCTCCGGCTCAACGCTGGTCGAGCAGATCCTCGCGAGCCACAGCGAGGTGGAAGGAACCATGGAGCTGCCCAACATCGCCGCCATAGCGCGGCGTCTGGACGGCGGCGTACCCGGCGCCGAGCCGGGCGGGTATCCGGAGTCCCTGGGACGGCTTACGATCGAGGAATCACTGGCGCTGGGCGAGGGCTATCTGGAAGAGACCCGGGTTCATCGGAAGGAGGGCACGCCCTTCTTCGTGGACAAGATGCCCAATAACTTCGCCCACATCGGCCTGATCCACCTGATCCTGCCGAACGCCCGCATCATCGACGTGCGCCGCCACCCGATGGCCTGCGGGCTGTCGCTGTTCAAGGAGCACTTCGCCCGGGCGCAGCAGTTCAGCTACGACCTCGCGACCATCGGCCGTTATTACCGCCTCTACGCGGAGCTGATGGCCCATTACGACGCCGTCCTGCCGGGGCGCGTGCACCGGGTGATCTACGAGCATCTCGTCGAGGACACCGAGGCCGAAGTCCGCCGCCTGCTGGAGTATTGCGGCCTGCCGTTCGAGGAAGGCTGCCTCGCATTCCACGAGAACCGCCGCGCGGTGAGCACGGCGAGCTCCGAGCAGGTCCGCCGGCCCATCTTCCGCTCCGGTCTGGACTATTGGCGGCACTACGAACCCTGGCTGGGGCCCCTGGAGGCCGAACTCGGCGATCTCGTCGACGATTGGGCGACTTTCGCCCGCTAGTGCCCGCCCCACCCTGCGTTCGGCCCGCCGCTGTTGCAGTCGAACAACAGCAAAGATCCCCCGGAAAATCTGTTGCTTAAAAGTTACACCTTTTCTGTAACAGGCTATTGAAATGGTTCATTGCTGTGTCATACTCGCCTGCCATGGTCGTGGTTGTATCGAAAAGACAACGTGAGACACGACCAGTCTCTATTAGTTAAACGGTCTGGGGAGAGTTCAATGTTGACTAAAAAACCTCTGACTTGTGCTGTACAGCGGGCGCTGTACGGGGCGGCCGCGGTCACCGCGGCGGCTTCCGTCGTGCCGATCGCTGCCCAGGCACAGGACGAAGCCGAAGGCGTTCTCGAAGAGATCGTCGTCACCGGTTCGCGTATCGCGACCGATGCGAACCTGATCACGGCGAGCCCGGTCACCACCGTGCGGCCGCAGGATATCACCTCTCGCGGTATTACCCGCGTCGAGGACCTGCTGAACGACATGCCGCAGATCACGCCGGAGCTGACTTCCGGTGAGGCCAACGGCGCGACCGGTACGGCTACCCTCGACCTTCGCGGTCTGGGTTCCGACCGCACCCTGGTGCTCGTCAACGGCCATCGTATGGGCTTCGGCGATCCGTTCGCTCTTGCCCCCGACGTGAACCAGATCCCCGCCTCCATGATCGAGCGCGTCGAGCTCCTGACCGGCGGCGCGGCTTCGGTTTATGGCTCGGATGCCGTCGCGGGCGTCGTCAACTTCATCATGAAGGACGACTTCGAAGGCGTTCAGATCGACTACCAGTTCTCCGGGTACTCGCACAACAACGACAACGAGGCGGTCCGCCGGCAGCTGCAGGCATCCGGTTTCGAGATCCCGGAAGACGACGTGCGCGATGGTTATCAGCGCAACCTGAACATCCTCATGGGCGTGAACTCACCGGATGGCAAGGGTAACGTCACCGGTTACCTCGGCTGGCGCGAAGTCGATTCGCTGACCCACTCCAAGCGGGACTACAGTGCCTGCGCGCTGAGCTCCTCCAATGGCGAAACCTGTGCCGGATCGGCGACCATTCCGACCGGCCTGTTCACGCCGTTCGACGGTACGTATTTCACCGTGGCCGGCGACGAGTTCGTGCCGTGGGATTACACGTACTACAACTACGGTCCCCTGAACCACTTCCAGCGTCCCGACGAACGCTACACCGGCGGCCTGTTCGGCCACTACGAGTTCGATGAGAAGCTCGAGGTGTACACGGAAGTCATGTTCATGGACGATCGCAGCCTGGCCCAGATCGCCCCTTCCGGTGCGTTCTTCGTTACCAGCCAGATCCCCTGCGAGAACCCGTTGCTGTCGGCTCAGCAGTTCAATACGCTCGGCTGCACGAGCACGGCCGACATTGCGGACTACTACATCGGCCGCCGTAACGTGGAAGGCGGTGCGCGCGTCAGCGACCTCAAGCACACCAGCCTGCGCATGCTCGGCGGTGTACGCGGCGACATCAACGACCAGTGGAGCTACGACGCGTTCTTCAATTCGTCTCGGCTGCGCTATTCCAACGTCTACCTGAACGATCTCTCCATCACCCGCATTCAGCGGGCGCTGGACGTCGTCACGGATCCTTCGACCGGTCAGCCGGTCTGCCGCACGGTACTGTCCGGCGCTGATCCGAGCTGCGTGCCCTACAACGTCTTCGAGACCGGAGGCGTTACCGATGCGGCAGTCAACTACCTGACTCTGCCGCTGTTCGCGACGGGTGACCTGGAGCAGGATCAGTTCGTGGCATACGTGCAGGGCGACCTGACCGATTACGGTATCCAGCTGCCGAGCGCCGAGAACGGCGTCAGGGTGATCTTCGGTGTCGAGTATCGTGACGAGCTGATCGACTACAACCCGGACAACGGCTTCACGAGCGGCGACGGCGCCGGCCAGGGTGGTGCCACCGCGGCTGTCTCGGGTGCCGTGCTGGTCAAGGAGTGGTTTACGGAAGCGCGTATTCCGCTCGTGCAGGGCAAGCCCTTCGCCGAGGAAATCGCTCTCGACCTGCGTTTCCGCTCTTCGGACTACGATATCCCGGACGAGACCACGGACACCTGGAACATCGGTGGCGAGTGGCGGCCTATCGAGAGCCTCATGGTCCGCGGCGGAATCTCCCAGGCGGTGCGTGCGCCGAACATCCGCGAGCTGTTCGAACCTTCGAGCTTCGGCCTCTGGTCCGGTACGGATCCCTGCGGCGGACCGACTCCCGAGCTGTCCCAGGCCGAGTGTGCGAACACCGGCGTGACGGCTGCTCAGTACGGCAACGTGCCGCTCAGCCCGGCGGGTCAGTACAACGCCATCTTCGGCGGCAACCTCGACCTGGAGCCGGAGGAATCGGATTCCTTCACGTTCGGCGCGGTCTTCACGCCGACCGGCGATATGTTCGGCGGTCTCCTCGACGGCCTGACATTGAGTGTCGACTACTGGAGCATCGAGGTGGAGGACGCCATTGCTGCCGGTATCGGTGAGGAATTCACGATTCGCCAGTGCGGAACGACGGGTAGTCCGGCTGCCTGCTCACTGATCAATCGTGGGCCGAACGGTAACCTCTGGGTTGGATCGGCGAATGTCATTTCGCAGAATATCAACATCGGTTTCTTCGAGGTTGCCGGCTGGGATATCACCGGTACGTACGGCCTGGATATCGGCGACTGGGGCAGCCTGGACTTCTCCCTGCGCGGTACGCTGCTGGACAAATACGACCAGCAGCCCGTCGCCGGTGCGCCGGTGCAGGAGTGTGCCGGCACGATCGGCGGTGACTGCGAGCGTCCGCGTCCGGAGTGGAAGCACGTCCTGAACGCGACGTGGATGACGCCCTGGGACGTGCAGGTGACCGGTGGCTGGCGGTATGTCGGTGAGGTGGATCAGTTCGAAGGCACGGACTTCAAGGTCGATCCCGAGAACTACTTCGACCTCTCGGCCAACTACGCTGTGAGCTGGTTCGGTGGCGAGACGGTGCTGAACGCAGGTATTTCCAATATCTTCGATAACGCACCGCCTGTGAACGGCTTCATCAACAACATCGCGACCTACAGTAACGGCAACACGGTCCCGGGCACCTGGGATCACCTCGGCCGCTACTTCTTCCTGGGCGTGACTCAGAACTTCTGATCCCACCCAAGGTCGTAGCCGTCAAGAATGGCGGGCCCCCGGAAACGGGGGTCCGCCATTTTTTTTGCCGGGATCGAAATGCCCGGCTGTTCGCCGAGAAGTGGATGGCCGCCGACATCAGATGAGCGGCTGGATTGCTAGGGCTGGTCCTTGTCGAGCAGCCGCACGAGTGGCAATAGTTGCTCTTCGTAGTGCCGCCAGCGATCGACCGAGCGGCTGTAGATCGGCTCCCGCACCTGCATGCTGCTGGCCGTCTTCACTGCCCGGCGGTTCTCGTGGAAATTCAGGCAGGCGGGATCCCACTCGAGGCCCACGAAATCGATCAGCCTGCGGCTGACGGCCTCCTGGTCGCGGACCAGGTCCTGGTAATCCACTTCGAGAAAACCGGCGTTGAATGTCTCGCGCCAGTGGGTCATCAGCTGCTCGTAGCACCGGTAGTAATGGCCGAGTTCCTCGAGATCGTAGGAGAACTCGTTGCCAACCACGAAATAGTGAAAGTAGTTGGACAGGCAGGTGTCGAGGGGATTGCGGCGGCAATGCACGATCCTCGCCCGGGGAAACAGGATCCTGATGAGGCCGATCCGCAGGAAGTTGCTGGGCGCCTTGTCCGTGATGCGGGCGGCCGAATCCGGGCGGCCTCGCAGGACTGCCAGGTAACGGTGGGACCAGTCGGCAGCCACGGCAGGGCCGTGCTGGCGTATCGACTCCGGGTATCCCGCCAGCTCCATTTCGAAATTGGCGAGGACCGGCAGTTCCCCGGCGCCATGCACCCGGGGATGGCTGGCCACAATCTGCTCCACCAGCGTGGTGCCGGAGCGGGGCATGCCGACAATGAACACCGGCAATTCGGAATCCGAGCCCCAGTCACGTGCCGTTTCACGGAGTTCCGGCGAAAACGTCTCGATCAGTCGATCGATCAGGCGGGCATGCTCGTCGGCATCGTACCGGATCGCCCTCCGTCTGATCCGGTTTGCGGTTCGATAGTGCCGGAATGCCTCCGCGAACTCCCGGTCATGCTCGGCTATTCTGGCCAGCGCATAGTGGAAGTGCATCGTGTCTTCGGACGACAGGTCGGGGCGTTCGAGTTGCTCCCGGATTGCCGCGGCCATCTCCGGGTCCGGGCTCACGTTGGTGAGATGGCGGTAGGCCTCGGCGTAGGACGGCCGGATCGCGATCACCTTCCGGTACTCGGTCGCCGCCTCGTCCGAGCGGCCGAGCTGGAACAGGACATTGCCCAGGTTGTTCCTGGCATCGGCATAATCAGGCTCGATGGCGATGGCCCGCTGGTAGCAGGCCATCGCATCATGCGGTCGGGCCGTCTCGTCATGGACCAGACCCAGATTGTTATGCGCCATCGCGAACCCCGGGCGGAGCGCCAGAGCTTTCTCGTACTCCGCGGCGGCGGCATCAAGACGACCGCTGGCCTTTAACGCCGTGCCGAGATTGTTGTGCGCCTCGGCGAACCGGGGGTCGAGCGCGATGGCGCGCCGATAATGACCGATCGCCTCATCCGTCCGATCCAGGTCTCGCAGGGTATTGCCCAGATTGTTGTGCGCCCCGGGATAGTCGGGAGCGATCGAGAGGGCACGCTCGAAATGCGGCAGTGCCTCTTCCGGCCGGCCGAGCGCCTTCATGGCGAGCCCGAGATTGTCGTGGGACATCGCGAACTCCGGAGCGAGGGTTATCGCACGCTCATACTCGGCGGCCGCCGCCTCGTACCGGCCGAGTTCCATATACACGTTGCCGAGATTGTTGATGGCGCCGGCGAATTTCGGGTTTAGCCGCAGGGCTTCCCGGTAGTGGCTGATCGCCTCATCCGGGCGTCCGAGCGCCCGGCAGGTCTCGCCGCACATATTGTGAGCGTCCGCATTGCCGGGGCTGACCGCAATCGCCTTGTTGAGGAGATCGTGCGCCTCCTCGTTGCGGCCGACCTGAAGTGCCACTACGCCAAGCAAGTACAGGGCGTTCGGATCGTCGGGCCGCTCCGAGAGGATGGAGCGGTATATCGTCTCCGCCTCGCGCAGACGTCCCGCCTGATGATGGGCTACAGCGACCTGTAGCTGCTCTGCGGCAGTTGACGACATACACCAGCCAGCTCTGATTCGACTCGGGCCGCCATTCTACAGTCAACGGGCTCGCCGTGCGGGCAGGGCTGGCGGCGGAAACGAAGGCGCTGGCGTTTGGTAGCCCGGGCTTCAGTGGCTGAAGGCATCCCGTCTGAATGGGCGGGGCCGAGTGTGTGGGGTCCGGGCGAGCCGGGGCTGACGGCCGTTCTGGGCCTGCCGGGCCTGAAGGCCCTCCTACATGGGGAGGGGCGGAACCCCTATAATCGTGGGTTCTTGCCGCGATTACGGGTATCGAATGTCCACCGAGAACGCCATACGGCAGCAGGAGGAGTTCTCCCGCCTGCCGCAGAAGCTGCGCGAGGCGGTAACCGCCCACCAGTCCGGGAAGCTGCAGGAGGCGTATCCGCTGTACCGCGAGTTCCTGCAGGGGAATCCGGAACACCCGATGGGGCTGCAGCTCTGCGGCCTGATGCTCTCCCAGCTGGGTGACTATCCGCGGGCCATCGCCTTCATGCAGGAGTCGTTGCGGCTGTTCCCGAAACAACCGGAAGTCCTGAACAATCTGGGCAACGCGCTGTCGCGGGCAGAGAGGCGCGACGAGGCCATCGGCGCCTACCAGGAGGCCATCCGGCTCGAACCCCGCTACGTGGACGCGCATCGGAACCTGGGCCGCTGCTATCTGCGGCTCGGCAGGCTGGACGAGGCGGAGGCGAGTTTCCGGCGCTGCGTGGAGCTGGATCCGAACGATGCGCCGGGCTGGCTCGGTCTCGGCAACGTGCATCAGCGTCGGGAAGACTACGAGACCGCGATTCCCTGCTACGACAAGGCGCTTGCCGCCCGGGCGGGTTACGCCCAGGCGCACCACAACAAGGGCCTTTGCCTGCGCATGATGATCCGGCCGCAGGAGGCGCTGGAGGAGTACCGGCGGGCGGCGGAGCTGGGCCTGGATCGGCCGGAGCTGCATCTCAACACGGGTAATGCCCTGATCGACGTCCACGACGTCGAGGGCGCCATCGCGGCGTACCGGCGGGCGCTGGAGCGCAATCCGCTGGATACCGAGAGCCATCGGAATCTGAACACGCTGCTGTGGCAGCAGGAACAGCTGGACGATTACCTCGGTTCGTACCGCCGGGCGCTGGCCGATTACCCGGCTGCGGAACCGCTGCGCCAGGCCTATGCCATGGCGCTGGCCCAGCAGGAGGACTTCGCCGGCGCCGAGCGCGTGCTGCGCGAAGGGCTGGCGGAGACGCCGGAGTCGCCGGAGCTGAAGAGCCTGCTCGCCTACAGCCTGGAAGGCCAGGACCGCTGGGACGAGGCGCTGGCCATGCACGGCGAGGCCGTGGTCACCACCGGCTCGGTCCCGAATCACCGCATCAGCTACGCCCGCGCGCTGCTGGCCTGCCGCCGGCCGGAGGAAGCGCTGGAACAGGCGAAGCCGGGCGCGGCCCTGATGCCGTTCAATCAGCGGGCGCTGGCCTATCTGGGCCTTTGCTGGCGCATGCTTGGCGACAAACGGGATGCCTATCTGAACGACTACGAGAACCTGGTGGGCGTCTACGAGCTGCCGGTGCCGCCGGGTTACGCGAATATCCACGAGTTCAACGAGCGGCTGGCCCAGGTGCTGGACGGGCTGCACATCGGCAAGCGCCATCCGGCGGAGCAGACGCTGAGGGGCGGCAGCCAGACCATGGGAGATCTCTTCAGCCGCAGCGAGCCGGAGATCCGCGAACTCGTCGCCTCGCTCCGGCAGTGCATCGCCGACTACATATCCCGGTTCCCGGACAACCCGGAGCACCCGCTGTTCTCCCGCCGCAGCGAAGGCTTCGACTTCGCGGCTTCCTGGTCCGTGCGGCTGGCGCGCGGCGGCTTCCATACCATGCACACGCATCCGCTCGGCTGGATCAGCTCCGCCTATTACGTGCAGGTGCCGGAGGAGGTGTCCGAGTCCGATGCCCACGGCGGCGGCATCAAGTTCGGCGAGCCGGACATCGACATCGGCGAGCACGGGCAGGCGCGGCGCCGGATCCAGCCGCAGGTGGGCCGGCTGGTGCTGTTCCCGTCCTACATGTGGCACGGCACCGTGCCGTTCGAATCCGACGCGCCCCGCATGACGGTGGCCTTCGACGTGGTACCGGAGAACTGATGGACGTTTCAGCAGAATTCCGCAACGCATTCGACGAGGCGCGCCGGCTGCACGCGGCCGGCCAGGTGGCCGAGGCCGAGCAGGCGTATCGGCGGCTGGCCGAGCGCGGCGAGCAGCGGCCCCTCGTGCTGGAAGCCCTGACCGACCTGTACGTGGCCTCGGGCCGGGCGGAGCAGGCCGTCTCCACCATGAACGAGCTGGTGCGAGCGGAGCCCGACAACCCCTATTACCGGGCCCGGCTCGCCGGCGTCCTGGATGCGACGGGGCAGACCGATGCCGCCATCCGGCTGTACGAGCAGCTGCTGGACAAGCAGCCGGAACTCGCGCCCGTGCACTTCAACCTGGCGCTGCTGTACAAGAAGCAGAAGCGCTACGAGGACGCGCTGGCCGCCTACCGGCGGGCCGCGGAACTCGGCATCGACCGGGTGCAGGAGGTCTGGTCCAACATGGGCGTGCTGTACTCGGACATGCGGCGTCCGGACGAAGCGCGGGAGATGTACGAGCGGGCTCTGGCGGCCGATCCGGCCTACGTCCCGGCGCTCTTCAACCTGGCCGGGCTGTACGAGGAATCCGGCGAGCGGGAGGAGGCGCTGAGGCTGTACGAACGCATCCTCGGCATCGAGCCCGGCCACGGCGAGTCACTGGCCCGCATCGCCCACGCCCAGCGCGTGGCGGGCGCCGACGACCCGCTCGTGGGCCGCTTGCGCGAAGCGCTGGCAGCCGGCGGTGCCGATGCGATCGGCCGTGAAGCCCTGCTGTTCGCGCTGGGCAAGACGCTGGACGACGCCGGCAGCTACGACGAGGCGTTCGCCGCTTACCATGAGGCCAACGAACTCGGCAAGCGCCGCATGCCGCCCTACGATCCGCGCGCCGCGGAAGAGGCGGTGGAGCACCTCCTGAGTCTGTTCGACCGGGAGTGGCTGGAAGGTGCGCAGACCGACGTCGAGGCCGAGCCCGTGTTCATCGTCGGTCTGTTCCGTTCGGGCTCCACGCTCACCGAGCAGATCCTCGGCGCCCATCCGGCGGTGAGCGCCGGCGGCGAGCTGGACCTGGTGCCCTGGCTGATCGGCCGGTGGCTCGCGCCCTATCCGGACCGGCTGCGGACGATCACCCCGGAGGAGCTGTCCGCGGTCGCGGCGGAATACCGGGAGAAGCAGCGCGAGCTATTCCCGGAGGCTGCGCGGGTGACCGACAAGCGGCCGGAGAATTTCCTGCACCTGGGCGTCATCCGGGCCATGTTCCCGCGGGCGCGCATCATCCATACGCGACGTCATGCGCCGGACAACTGCCTGTCCATCTACTTCCAGCAGCTGGGCGGCAACCTGGGCTACTCGACCGACCTCGCCGACATCGCCCATTACTACCGCCAGCACGAGCGCATCATGGCTCATTGGCAGTCCGTCTTCGGCGACGACATGCTCACGGTGGACTACGACGAGCTGGTGAGCGATCCGGAGCCGGTGGTGCGCCGCCTGCTGGAGTTCGTGGGACTGGACTGGGACGACCGGGTGCTCGCCTTCCAGGACGCCGACACCCGGGTGAAGACGGCCAGTGTCTGGCAGGTGCGCGAGGGTCTGCAGACCCGTTCCAGCGGACGCTGGAAGAACTACGAGCAGTATCTGAAGGATCTGCGTTTCTAGGAATCAGTCGGCTCTCGCCGCGACCAGCGCCCAGGCCAGCGCCACGCCGGTTTCCGGCGCGCTCAGCTCGTCCTCGCGCAGCAGCGTGAAGCCCGACTCGCGGGCCCGCGCGCACAGTCCGCGGAAGGCCTCCTCGCCGACCGCCGCCTCGCACATGGAGGCCATCCGGCCGGCATAGGCCTGCACCTCGGCGTCCATCCGCTGCAGCCAGCCCAGCACGTCGGCGGGCTCGTAGCGGGCCATGCGCTCGTGCATCGCGCGGACGTCCCGGTACAGGCGGATCACCGTGCCGTCGGCCACGTGCTGGCCGTGGCGGCGCATGAGTTCCTCCAGGGTGCGCAAAGCCGGCGCGAAGGCCCGGCCGGCCTGCCGCAACCGTTCCCGATCGCCGCCGCGCATCGCCGCGAAGCCCGCCTCGAACAGGTCGTGGGCCAACGGCAGGAAGCGTGCCTGGACGATCGCCTCCATCGCATCCCGGCTGGCCGCGCACTGGCGATGGATGCCGCCGCCTTCCCGGTGCACCAGCAGCGCGGCCCGGCCGCCGTCGGCCACCAGCCTGAGCAGTTCCGGGAATGCCTCCGGCCCCGCGTATTCGATGCCGAACTGGCTCACGGCAATGGTCGCGCTGCCGCCAGCGAGCGGCATGGCGCGGGCGTCGGCCACGACGCCGCGGACCTCCGGGTAGCGCTCGCCGATGGCACGCACGGCGGCGGCGGAGACATCCACGCAGAGGTAGCGCCCGGCCTCGCCGAATTGCGCCCGGGCGGCGTCGGTGACGGCGCCGTTGCCGCTGGCCACGTCCACGACGACGGGTTCTCTATAAAGCGCCGCGGCCTCGCGGAAGAATGCCTCCCAGAAGCCGGTCACGGCCGGGTGGCTGCTGCCGCCGCCGGTATAGGCGGCCGCGTCCCGCGCGCCCCGCCAGTAGGCGTCCCAGCTCGAGGTGATGTCGGCGTCCTGTTCGCTCATGTCGGCGCTCGGCGTTCCGGTCGCGTGGGCGGGGCAGTATAGCAACCGGCGGGCGGCCGACGGACCGGGCGGCGCCATTAAGTATGCGGCATACTCTGGCCGTGCGCCTCTTCGCCGAAGACCTCCGTCCCGACCTGCCCTGGCTGTCCGGCGGCTTCCTGCTGACCTTCTTCTCCGGCTTCGGCCAGACCTATTACGTGGCGCTGTTCGCGGGCCATCTGAAGACCGACCTCGTGCTGACCGAGGGCGAGTTCGGCACGCTGTACACGATCGGCACCCTGGCCAGCGCCGCGCTCCTCACCTGGGCGGGCAAGCTGGCGGATACGGTCTCCGTACGCCTGCTCGGCGCGGGCGTGATCGCCGGCCTGGCGGCCACCTGCCTCGGCATGTCCGCCGTCTCTTCCGCCTGGACTCTGGCGCTCGCGTTCTTCGGCCTGCGCTTCTTCGGCCAGGGCATGCTCACTCACGTGGCGATGACCGCCATGGGCCGCTGGTTCAACCGCAAGCGGGGCAGGGCGGTGTCCATCGCCGCCCTCGGTCTGCCGGCCAGCGAAGGGCTGCTGCCGCTGCTGGCCGTTGCCGCCATCGGCCTGTTCGGCTGGCGCGGCGCATGGGTCGCCGGCGCGGCCCTGCTGGTGGTGGTGGCCCTGCCGGTCTTCGGCGTGCTGCTGCGTCACGAGCGCCATCCCACCCGCGGGCCGGCGGCCGCGGCCCAGCCGGAGGAGGACGGCACGCGCCGGCACTGGACCCGCGGCGAGGTGCTGCGCCACCCGGTGTTCTATGCGCTCATGCCGGTGCTGCTCGCGACGCCGTTCATCATTACGGCGCTGTTCATCAACCAGGTGCCGCTGGTGGCGCTGAAAGGCTGGGAGCTCGCCTGGTTTGCCGCCAATTTCCCCGTGCTGGCGGCCGCTCACGTGGTCGGCGCGCTGGCGGCGGGACGGCTCGCCGACCGGTTCGGCGCACGCCGCCTCCTGACCGTCTACCTGCTGCCCATGGGTGCCGGCATACTGCTGCTGGTGGTCGCCGAGAGCCGGCTGGTCCTGCCCGGCGCGATGGTCCTGCTGGGCGCGAGCCTGGGGTTCGCGTCCACCACCCATGGCGCCGTCTGGCCGGAGCTCTACGGCGCCCGCCACCTGGGCGCCATCCGGGCGGTCACCACGGCGCTCGCGGTCTTCGCGACGGCCCTGTCGCCGGGGCTGGTGGGTATCCTGATGGACCGCGGCGTCGGCCTGGAGCTGCAACTCGGCGTGATGGGCGTCTATTGCTTCGCCGCGTCCCTCTGGACGATGCTGCTGCAGGGCCGGCTGGAGCGCATCGCCGCCGGCTGAGCCGGCGATCAGGCGGGCTGCGGCAGGCGGCCGTCCACCAGAAACTGCTCCCGCGGGAACCAGGTGCGCTGTCGGCCGAAGCGGAACTGCACCCCCTCCGGCCGGGTCTCGCACAGCCCGCCGACCGGGTTGCGGTGGCGGCGCGAGCGCAGGGCATCCGGCCGGAGGAGTGCGATGTTGCACTCGCGCCCCGGCGCGCGGGCCGACAGATAGGTGAACGCCGCCGTGCCCGCGCCGCGCAGCACGGTGCCCAGCGCCTGGCAGGGACCGTATTCCGCCGGGTGGCGCAGCACCGCTTCGTGGCGAGCGAACGGCGGGGCCTCGAGACGGCGGCCGTGCTCGGTCTGGTAGCGGGCCTCGAAGCGGGTGTGCTGGCTGATCACCCGGTCGGCGAACGGGGTCTCCATGCCCTCCAGGAACACCAGCCGGTAGTAGGCGACCTCTGCGAGCAGGGCCGTCTCGCTGAGCGAGCCGTAGAAGATGCCCGGCTCGTAGCGTCGCCCGAAGCGCGAACCCCAGGGCAGTGGCGGATAACGCCAGGGCGCGCGCAGCAGATAGTCGAAGCGCCCGGTGCCGGCGGCGGGCGACGGCTTGGAATGCTCCAGCAGGCCCTCGAGCACCTCGTGCTCGTCGAAGTCGTCCACCAGCGGGACGGTGACTTTCTGCTCCTGGTTGTCCACGAGGCGCAGCAGCGTGCCCATGAGCGCCGTCTCGGGCGCACGGGCGACGACCCGGCGCCAGAACGGCTCGTCATAGCTTGCCGCGGATGGCATCCAGGTAGCCGGTGACCGTGACCAGTCCGGCGACGTCGCGCAACTGCTCGCGCGGCACCCCGCCCGTGTGCGTGTTGCGCGTGCCGAGCCACTCGCGGATCTGCGCCGCGTCGTCGTCCACCAGCACCGCCAGCGAGCGGTAGCAGCGCAGCAGCAGCAGGGCGAGTTCGCCGGCTTTGCTGTCCGGAGCGATGCCGGAGCGCGAGATGCTGGAACGGTCCCGGCCGATGACGGCAGAGAGTTCGTCCCGGGACAGCCCCATGCGGGCCGCGGCGCGCAGCGTGGCCTTGCCGAGGACGGCGGCCGGATCGGGCGAGGGCTGTGCGCGCGGGGTTTTCACGGGTTCCATGGTAGGCGTATCCGGCAGGGATTGCAATAACACGGAAATAACGAAATTCGTGCAAATGCGTTCCATATCGCATCGATGCATGCCACGATGGGGGACGGTGCGGCGTCGTGGTATGGTCGGCGGAGGCTTTGCAGGAGGGATTCATGGAGGAGTTTTCACTCGTATCGTTGCTGATCGGCGCCGCCATCGGCCTGGTGCTGGGTGCCGGCGCTCTGTTCGTCTGGTTTCGTTACGGCGGCGGCGCCGGCGGTGCCACTTCCGCGCGCCGCAGGGAAGAGGCCTACCGCGAGGAGGTGGCGGACCATTTCGTCAAGACGGCCGAGCTCGTCAATCAGCTGACGGACAGCTACAAGGAAGTGTTCGACCACCTGCGCGACGGCGCCGGTCACCTGGTCGACGAGGAGATACTGCGCCAGCGTCTCGCCCATCAGGACGATGAGAAGGTGACGCTGCAGCGGATTGGCTACGCCGGGAGCGGCGACGGCCGCAAGGCGGAGGAGAAGCGCGAATCGGGCGAGGCCGGCGAGGCCGGGCAGTCCCGCGAGGCCGGCGAGGGCCGCAAGGGCCGCAAGGGCGGCGAGGGCGGCGAGGGCCGGGCGAGTGGCGACGGCGGCGAGGTCGCCGACGAACAACGATCGTGAAGCGCCGCTCGTGAAGCGCTACGGCGACCCGTACCAGCATTTCCGGGACTGGTTCGCGCAGGCCGAAGACGCCGAGCCGTCATTCCCGGAAGCGTTCGCCCTGGCCACGGCCGACCGCAACGGCGTGCCGGCGGTGCGCATCATGCTGCTGAAGGGCTACGACGAACGGGGTTTCGTCTTCTTCACCAATCTGGAGAGCCGCAAGGGCGGCGAGATTGCGGAGAATCCGGCGGTCTCGATGTGTTTCCACTGGAAGAGCCTGGAGAAGCAGGTGCGCATCGAGGGGCCGGTGGAGCCGGTGGGCGCGGAGGAGGCCGACGCCTACTTCGCCACCCGCCCGCGCGCCAGTCAGCTCGGCGCCTGGGCCTCGCGGCAGTCGCGGCCGCTCTCGGGCCGCTTCGAGCTGGAGGCGGAGGTGGCCCGCTACACCGCGAAATTCAACGTGGGCGAGGTGCCGCGGCCGCCGCACTGGTCGGGGTTCCGGCTGCGACCGGAGCGGGTCGAGTTCTGGCGCCAGTACGCCTTCCGCCTGCACGACCGGCTGGAATACCGGCGCGGCGACGGTGGCTGGGAATCCCGGTACCTTTTTCCCTGATGTCCGACTCCAGTGCCATGGATCTGCTCCAGCAGGGGCTCGAGCACCACCGTGCCGGGCGCTTCGGTGAGGCGGGCGAGCGGTACCGGTCGGCACTGCAGGCGCAGCCGGAGCATCCCGATGCGCTGTATCTGCTCGGCGTCATCAACCTGCAGACAGGCGATCCGGGCGCCGCCCTGGCGCTGCTCGAACGCGCCGTAGCCGCCAGCCCGGCTCAGCCCGAGTTCCGCAATACCTGCGGCGAGGCCTATCGTGCGCTGGGCCGCACGGAGGCGGCCATCGAACAGTATCGGGAGGCGATCAGACTCGATCCGGCACACGCCGGCGCGCAGAACAATCTGGGCAACGCCTGGCGGGACCGGGGCCGTCCCGACGAGGCGCTCGCGCATTACCGGCGCGCCGTCGAGCTCGCGCCGGATTTCCCGATGGCACGGAACAATCTCGGTGTCGCTCTGAAGGAGCAGGGGGCGACGGAAGAGGCCATCGGGCAACTGCGGCGGGCCGTCGAGCTGATGCCGGACTACGCGGAAGCGCACAGCAATCTCGGCAATGCGTTTTACGAGGCGGGCCGCCCGGAGGAGGCCGCAGCCCGCCACCGACGGGCGATCGAGCTGCAGCCCGGCTATGCCGAGGCCCATCTGAATCTCGGTAACGCCTTGCGGGCATTGCGCCGAGGCGAAGACGCGCTGGCAGCGTACGAGCGCGCGGCATCGCTGCGCCCGGAGCTGCCGGTGGTGCACTACAACCTGGGGATCGCGCTGGACGAGCTGGGCCGTCCGGGCGAGGCGGCCAGGGCCTACGAGCAGGCGATAGAGCTGGATCCGGCCTATGCCGAGGCGCATCACAATCTCGGCAATGCGTACGATCAGCTGGGGCGGCAAGCGGATGCCGTCGCCGGTTTCCGTCGGGCGATCGAACTCAGGCCCGACTATGCGGAGGCCTATCGCAACCTCAGCCGGCTCGAACCCGGGGCGGCTCTCGCAGGGCCCGTCCGCGCCCTGCTGAACGAGGCGCGGATTGCGGAGGCCGACGCCGTCCACTGCCACTTCGCGCTCGGCAACGTGCACCAGGCGGCGGGGGAGTTCGACAGCGCATTCGAGCATTTCGCGGCGGGCAACCGGCTCCGGCGCAAGGCGGTGACCTATGACTCACGGGAATACAGCGAGTACGTCGACCGCCTGATCGCGAGCTGTTCCGAGACCCTCTTCCGCTACCCTCCCGTGCCGGGCTCCCGTTCGGAGCGGCCCGTGTTCATCGTCGGCATGCCGCGCTCGGGGACCACGCTGGTGGAGCAGATCGTCGCCAGTCATCCGGACGTGCACGGCGCCGGCGAGCTGAAGGGGCTGGTCGAGATCCAGGCGGCCCTGGCGCCGTCGGGTGACGGCGGCGATCCGTATCCGGAGTGCGTTCTGACGATGGATGCCGGGCTCGCACGGGAGCATGCCTCGCGCTACCTGGCCGAGCTGGAGCGACACTCCGCCGAGGCCGCGCGGGTGACGGACAAGCTGCCCGGCAACTTCGTGCGCATCGGACTGATTCGCTTGCTGTTCCCGCGCGCGCGCATCGTCCATTGCCGGAGGAATGCGCTGGATACCTGCGTCTCGAACTTCGTGCATTTCTTCGCGACCGGGAACGAGTATTCGTTCGACCTGCGGGAGCTCGGGCTCTACTACCGTGACTACGAACGGCTGATGCAGCACTGGTACCGGCTGTTCGGCGACGCTATGCATACCGTCGAGTACGAGTCGCTGCTCGCCGACCAGGAAGGCGAGAGCCGGCGGCTGATCCGCTATCTCGGGCTCGACTGGGATGCGCGTTGCCTGGCATTCCACGAGAATGCGCGTCCGGTGCACGTCCTGTCGGGCCACCAGGTCCGCCAGCCGATCTATACCGCTTCCGCCGGACGCTGGAAGCGCTACGAGCGCCAGCTGGCGCCGCTGATCGAAGTCCTCGAGGCGCCCTGAACCGGCCGGCGGCCGGGCTTGCGCGTCTTGCTGGCGGGTTAGGGTTACCGGGGCGCCAAGTCGGCGTCGCCGAGACCGTCCAGCCGGTACCAGATCTCGCCCCGCACGAGTTCGCGCGCCGCGCGGGTCTCGGCGATCACGTCCTCGACGGAGCGTTCCGGATGCACGTCGGGGAAGAGCAGGGCGGGGTCGCGCTCGGCGTCCTCGAACGAGTCGTAGACGTTGACCGTCGCGTAGTCGTACTCCTTGGCGGTGCCAAGCGGATAGCGCACCTGGTACAGCCCCCAGCCGCGCATCAGCCCGCGCTCGATGCGCTCGGCGTGCACGGCCTTCCAGGTCCCGCGCTCGAGACGCTCGTAGGCGGCCTTGTCCGCGGGGTCCACCTGCATGAAGTCGACCACGTAGACGATCGGATCGTCCCGCTCGGCGATGGCGACGGAGGTGGTCACTCCCGCGGCGAAGCCGGCGACGAGGAGTGCGAGACCGATTGCCAGGTGGTTGAAATTCATCCCTGATCCTCCGCTGTTGATTCCTCTGGTTTCAAGCGCCTATTCCACGCGCCCGTTGATGCCGGGCTAGCGCTGGCGCCACCAGTCGACGAATTCGTCGAAAGCGATGGAGCCGTCCTGGTGGGTGTCGAGTTCCCGGAAGCCGATCCGCGCCTCTTCCTCGCTGACGCCCGCCTCGAGGTCCTCCAGCATGTTCACGAACTCGTCGAACTCGATGCGCCCGTCACCGTTGCGGTCGTTGTAGTCGAAGCTCTCGCGCAGTTCCCGGGCTTCCTCTTCGCGCAGAATGATGGGTTTGTCCATGGATGCCGCTCCCTTTCCCATTGACCATAGCCAATAGCCAGTTGCCAATTGCCAATGACAACCATTCTCGCACGGAATCGGCGGCCGCCGAAGCGGGCGGCGCCGCGGGCTGCGGTCGTCGTTCGCGACCGCGCCGGTCTCAGCGCTTCGTCCGCCGCCGCGGTCCGGCGCGCTCCTTCTCGGCGGCCTCGTCGTAGGCGCCTTCCCAGTCTTCGCGCTGCATGTCGGTCGCCGAGTCGTCGAGGTTGTCGCGGCGGATATTGTCTGCCGGGCCGGTCCAGTCGGCCGGCGGCTCGATTGTCTCGATGCCGAGCGCGTACCAGCGCGACAGATCGAACTCGTCCACGGCGCCGTCGAAATACTGCACTTCGACGGTGCGCGCGTCCTCGTCCACGCCGACTACACGGAACTTCTGCTCCTTCTCGGTCATGTGGTACCAGTTGCCGGGGATCGGATCCAGGCCTTCGGTCATGTCAGTGTCTCCCGGGCTCTGTCGAGCTCTTCGGTCAGCATGCCCTCGAACAGCGGCAGCTTGTAGGCGTTGTCGCGCAGCGGTTCGGCCTCGGCCATGGCGGCCCGCGCCGCCGCGCCGATGGACTCGTCGTCGAGCGGCCCGCCGCGCAGCTCCTCCTCGGCGGCCTGTGAGCGCCAGGGCACCGGGGCCGCCGCGGCAAGGACGATGCGGCAGTCGTCGACGGTGTCGCCGTCCATCGTGAGCGTCAGCGCGCAGCCGGCGATGGCGAAGTCCCAGGAGCGCCGCGTGCGGATCTTGCGGTAGCGCGAGTACAGGCCGTCGGCGTGGGGCGGGATGCGCACCGCCGTGACGACCTCGCCCCGCTCGAGCCAGGTCTCACGCATGGGATCGTCGGCCGGCGCCACGTGCAGTTCCGCCACGGCGAGCCGGCGGCGGCCCCGGGGGCCGGCAACGTCGAGACCGGCATCGAGGGCGACGAGGGCCGGTGCCGTATCCGAGGGGTGCACGATATGGCAGCCCTCGCCGCCCAGGATGGCGTGGTAGCGGTTATCGCCCTTGACGGCGAAACAGTGGTCGCCGCCCTTGCGCAGGCAGGGGAAGTCGCCGCGGTAGTACCAGCAGCGCGGTTTCTGGCACAGGTTGCCGCCGAGGGTGCCCTGGTGGCGCAGCTGGGGGCTGGCCACCTCAGCGGCTGCCTCGGCAAGAACCGGGTAGCGGCGGCGGATGTCGGCGTCGGCCGCCAGCGCGCCCACGGTGGTGAGCGCGCCGATGACCAGCGTGCCGTCGTCTTCGGTCCGCACTCCGCGCAGGCCTTCGATGTCGCTCAGGCTCACCAGCGTGTCGGCGCCGAACACGCCGTCGCGCAGGCAGCCGAGCAGATCGGTGCCCCCGGCGTGCAGGCGGGCGCCATTGTCGGCGAGCTGATTCACGGCCTCGTCGAGGCTGCGCGGGCGGACGTAGGCGAACGGGGGCAGCATCAGCGGTTCTCCTGTTCGTCGAGGGCGGCGACGATGTCGGCGGGCGTCACCGGCGAGCGGGTCATGCGCAGCCCGGTGGCGTCGAAGATGGCGTTGGCGATGGCCGGGCCGGTCGGCACCGTCACCGGCTCGCCGAGTCCCTTCGCGCCGACGATATTGGCCTGTTCGTCGTTCAGCACCACGGGGTCCGAGATCACCTCGGCGGGCACGTCGAGCGCGGTCGGCAGCTTGTAGTCGTGCCAGTTCGCGTTGCACAGCTTGCCGGTGGGGCCGTCCAGCACGCGGAACTCGGTGCGCCCGAAACCCACGCCCATGGTGATGCCGCCGACCAGCTGGCCGTCCCAGGTGAGGCGGTTGATGATGCGTCCGCTCTCGTTGGTGCCGAGCATCCGCAACAGGCGCGTCTCGCCGGTGAGCAGATTCACCTCCACCTCGCAGAACTGCGCGGCGAAGGGCGTGATGCTCACGTCCCGGGAATTTGCCTCCCGCTGGCCGACGCCGATCACCACCCGCGCGCCGGCCAGTTCGTCGAGTTCGGACAGCGCCACCGAATCGTCCCCGTCGGCGCTGCGGATCTCGCCGGGCGCGAAGACCACGCGGTCGCGATCGACGCCCAGCTGACGCGCCGCCATGTCCATGAGCCGGTCCTTGACCTCCAGGCAGGCGCGCCGCACGGTCGGAGCCTCCGTCGGCACGGTCTTGCTGCCGCCGGAGGGCGTGGCGTACTGGGTGGTCGCCGTGTCGGCGTGCTCGATGCACACGGCATCGGGATCGACGCCGAATTCCTCCGCCACCACCATGGCGGCGACGGTCTTGGTGCCGGTGCCGATGTCGGAGGCGCCCATGTTGAGATTCAGGGTGCCGTCGGCATGCAGGCGCAGGACCGCCGTGGAGGGCGGGCCGCCGTCGCCGGCGAACCAGTTGGCCGCCGCCATGCCGACGCCACGGCGCAGATGGCCCTGCTCCGGCTTGCGGCCCGCCGCCTCCCGCCAGCCGAAGCTCTCGGCGCCCTGCTCGATACAGCGGCGCAGGCCGTCGGTGGTGTAGGGCTTGTCGCCCTGTGCCTGGCTCGTCTCGGGCACGTTCGCCAGGCGGAGCCGCACGGGATCCATGTCGAGCTCGCGGGCGAGGGCGTCCATGGCCTGTTCGAGCGCCCATGCGCCCTGCACGTAGCCCGGCGCCCGGAACGGCCGGGCCGGCTGGGCGTTGATGTAGACGTCGGTGAGTTCGGTGCGCACGTTGGCGCAGCGGTAGAGGTTGCGCGCCAGCCCGGCGAGCAGCGAAGTGCCGCCGGCGGCGTAGGCGCCGCTCGCGCCGGTGCCGGTGAACTCGATAGCGGTCAGGGTGCCGTCCTGCTTCGCGCCGATGCGCACGGTCATGGTGGTGGGCGGGCGGTTGCCCTGGGTGAGCAGGGTCTGCTCCCGGGTCAGGAACAGCTTCACCGGCCGGCCCGTGCGCCGCGCGAGCAGGGCGGCGGCGATGGAGTACTTGTCGGTGCGCAGCTTGGAGCCGAAGCCGCCGCCCATGTAGTGGCCGATGACCCGCACGGCCGCAAGCGGCATCTCCAGCACCTCGGCCACCCGGGACTGCACGGCGTAGACCCCCTGGGTGGATTCCCATAGCGTGAGGCTGTCGCCTTCCCAGCGGGCCACGCAGCCGTGGGGCTCGAGGGGCGTATGCAGCTCGCTGGCGGTGCGGTAGGTCTGCTCCACCACGGTCTCGGCGGCCTCAAAGCCGGCCTCGATGTCGCCGCGGCTGTACTCGTCCGTGGCAATCCGGTTGCCGTCCGGGTGCACCGGCGGGGCATCGTCCTCCAGGGCGGCCTCGTAGTCGGTGACGAAGGGCAGCTCCTCGTATTCCACCCGGATGGCGCGCAGGGCGTCGAAGGCGCGGTAGGGCGTTTCCGCCGCCACGGCCGCCACCGCCTCGCCCTCGAAGCGGCAGTGATCCTCGAACAGTCGGCCGTCGTGGCCTTTGGCGTAGGACCAGGCCGGGTTCGCGTCCGTGCTGTTGCGGCTGATGATTGCGTAGACGCCGGGCATGGCTTCCGCCTCGCTGATGTCCACGGCCGTCACCCGGGCATGCGGATGGGGGCAGCCGAGGATGGCGGCGTGGAGCATCCCGGGCAGGGTGACGTCGGAGGGGTATATCGCGGTGCCGGTGGCCCGGTGATAGCCGTCGACCCGCGGGCGGCGCGCGCCGATGACACGGGTGGACTCGCCCCAGGGTTCGGGCGTCCCCTGTCCGCCGGCATCCGGCGCCTGGGGAAAGCGGTGCTGGCCTTCGAGCTCCTGGTCGTCGTACGTGTCGTCGTACATGGTCTAGCCTTTGCGCCTGGCGGCCGCATCGGCCACCGCCGTGAAAATGTGGGCATAGGCGCCGCAGCGGCAGAGATTTCCGCTCATGCCGTGGCGGATTTCATCGGCGGAGGGCGCCGGGTTGCCGCGCAGCAGCCCTTCGGCGGCCACGACCTGGCCGGGGGTGCAGTACCCGCACTGCAGGGCGTCCTTCTCGACGAAGCTCCGCTGCACGGATCCGGGAGTCTCGCCGTCCATCAGGCCCTCGGCGGTTTCGATCTCGTGGCCAGTGGCCTCCACCGCCAGCGTCATGCAGGCATAGCGGGGGAGGTCGTCCATCAGCACCGTGCAGGCGCCGCACTCGCCGCGCTCGCAGCCGATCTTGGCGGCGGTCAGCCCGAGTTCCTCACGCAACACGTACAGCAGGCTCCAGCGGGGCTCGGCCAGCACGCGATGGGGGCGGCCGTTGACGGAAAGGTCCACCGGCACCTTTTCTTCCGCGGCGAGCGCCGCGCCGCCCTCGTCGGGCGCCCCGCCGGCGATGCCCGGTCCCGCTGCGATGGCGACCGTGCCGAGGCCCCAGGACTTCAGGAAACCCCTGCGGCTGAAGCCGGTGCCGCTCTCGTCCTCCGTCCCCGGCGGGGGCTGCCGGTCGTCGGCCTTCCCTTTCATGGCTCGTTCCTCTGCGACCCTGACTCTCGATCCTCCTGCATCCCGCCGACGCCGGCATTGCGATTTTTCATCGCCCGCCGCTCACGCCGTTGATACACAGGAGGTGGCCGGACGGCGATGCGGACTAACGACTCGGACGGTGACGCGGACGATATGGAAGACGTTGACCAGAGCCCGGACGATGCGCGGCAGACCGACGCCCGACGATTCATGGAGGCTTTCCTGGCGCGCACCGGCGTCACCGGTGCGCAGGGCCCGGTGCGCTACCTGTGGACCGACGCGTTCGCCGTCTGCAATCTCTTCGGGCTCGCCCGGCGCCTGGAGGAGCCGGGATACGCCGAGCTGGCTGTGCGGCTCATCGCCGACGTGCATGAAGTGCTCGGCCGTCACCGGCCGGACGATCCGCGCCGGGGCTGGATCAGCGGACTGGACGAACAGGAAGGCCGCGCCCATCCCACGGCGGGCGGACTGCGCATCGGCAAGCCGCTGCCGGAGCGAGCGCGGGGCGAGGCCGACGCGGGCCAGCTGGAATGGCAGCGCGACGGCCAGTATTTCCATTACCTGACCCGCTGGGCGCACGCCCTGCAGACTGCTGCCATCCACAGGGGGGAACCTCGCTATGGTGCCTGGGCGCGCGAGCTGATGCAGGCCGCCTGCGAGGGCTTCGCGAGAGGGCAGGGCGACGACGCCCGCCTCGTGTGGAAGATGAGCATCGAACTCGATCGGCCCCAGGTATCCTCCAGCGGCCATCACGATCCGCTGGAAGGCCACGTCCGTTGCCTGGAGCTCGCCGCCGGCGCGATGGCCGAAGGGGACCGGGCCGGCGCCGAGGCCATGCAGCGGCTGGCGGCACGGCTTGAGCGCATGATTCATCGCGCTGCGCTCGCCACGCCCGATCCCCTGGGGACCGGCGGGCTGCTCATGGACACGGCGGTGCTGGCGCGGCTCGTCGGCGACGGGCGGATGGCGGACGACGGCCTGCTGGCCGCCGTGCTCGACGCCGCGGCGGCGGGCCTCGACTTCCTCGGCCGCGAGGCCGAGACCGGCAGGCCGGCGGGGGAGCGGCTGGCCTTCCGTGAGCTCGGGCTGGCCATCGGGCTGCACGCCCTGCCGGTGGTGCGGGAGGCCGCGGCGGCTTCCCCCGACGCCTTCGCCGAGCGCCGCCGCCTCGAGACGCAGCTCGCCGATCTGGCAGCGTTCGAGCCGCTCGGTTCCGCCATCGAGTCGTTCTGGAGCGAACCCGGCAACCGCCGGAACGACCTGTGGCGGGAGCACGAGGACATCAACAGCGTGATGCTGGCCTCCGCGCTCGCGCCGGAGGGCGTGCTCCGCCTGTCGCCGCCGCCACCCAGGTAGGAGGGCCTTCAGGCCCGACAAGCTCGGAAGAGAATCGGGCCTGAAGGCCCTCCTACAGGTTCAGGCGGCGGAGGCGGAGGGAGTTGCCGATGACCGAGACCGAGCTCAGGCTCATGGCGGCCGCGGCGATCATCGGGCTCAGCAGCAGGCCGAACCAGGGATAGAGCACGCCGGCGGCGACCGGCACGCCCAGGCTGTTGTAGACGAACGCGAAGAACAGGTTCTGGCGGATGTTGCGCATGGTGGCGTGCGAGAGCGTCAGGGCCTTCGCAATCCCGCGCAGGTCGCCCTTGACCAGCGTCACGCCGGCGCTTTCCATGGCGACGTCGGTGCCGGTGCCCATGGCGATGCCGACATGGGCCTTCGCCAGCGCCGGCGCGTCGTTGATGCCGTCGCCGGCCATCGCCACCATCGCGCCGCGCTCCTGCAGTTCCGTCACGATGCGGTTCTTGTCCTCGGGCAGCACCTCGGCGTGGATCTCGTCGATGCCGAGTTCCCGGCCCACCGCCTCGGCCGTGGCCCGGCTGTCGCCGGTGAGCATCACCACGCTGATGCCCGCCTCGTGCAGGGACCGGAGCGCCTCCGGCGTGGTCTCCTTGATGGGATCGGACACCGCGACGAGGCCGGCGGCCGCGCCGTCGACGGCGACGAACATCACCGTGCGGCCTTCGCTGCGGAGTTCGTCGGCGCGCTCGGCGAGCCCGTCGTCTCCTGCCCCTACCTCGTCCATCATGGCCCGGTTGCCAACGGCGACGCGCCGCCCGTCGACCGCGCCGGATACGCCCTTGCCGGTCGCCGAATCGAAATCGCTGACGTCGGCCAGGTCGACGTCCCTGTCTCGGGCGCCCTCGACGATCGCGGCCGCCAGCGGATGCTCGCTGGCCCGTTCCAGAGACGCGGCCAGGCGGAGCAGTTCCTCCTCGCCCAGATCTCCGCCGGCCTCCACGGCGGTGAGTCGCGGGCGGCCCTCGGTCAGGGTGCCGGTCTTGTCCACCACCAGCGTGTCGATCTTCTCCAGCGTCTCCAGGGCCTCGGCGTTCTTCACCAGGATGCCGCTCTGCGCCCCCTTGCCGGTACCCACCATGATGGCCATCGGCGTGGCCAGCCCCAGCGCGCAGGGGCAGGCGATGATCAGCACGGCCACCGCGTTCACCAGCGCATAGGCCATGGCGGGCTCGGGGCCCCAGATCGACCAGGCGATGAAGGCGACGACGGCCACGCCGACGACGGTCGGCACGAACCAGCCGGCCACTACGTCGGCCAGCCGCTGGATGGGCGCGCGGCTGCGCTGGGCCTCGGCCACCATGTGGACGATGCGGGAGAGCAGGGTGTCTTCGCCTACGCGCGTGACCCGCATGATGAAGCCGCCGGTCTGATTCACGGTGCCGCCGGTGACGGAGTCTTCGGCGGTCTTCTCCACCGGCAGCGGCTCGCCGGTGATCATGGACTCGTCGATGGTGCTCCGTCCCTCTTCGATGACGCCGTCCACCGGCACCTTCTCGCCCGGGCGGACGCGCAGCCGGTCGTCGACCGCCAGCTCGTCCAGCGGGACGTCCTCCTCCGTGCCGTCCTGGCGGATGCGCCGTGCGTCCGCCGGCGCCAGTTCCAGCAGCGACCGGATGGCCCCGGAGGTGGCCCGGCGGGCGCGCAGCTCGAGAACCTGGCCGAGCAGCACCAGCGTGGTGATGACCGCGGCGGCCTCGTAGTAAACGCCCACGCGGCCGCTCGCATCGCGGAACGAGGCGGGGAACAGTTGGGGCGCGATGGTGGCGACCAGGCTGAAACCGTAGGCCACGCTGACGCCGAGCCCGATCAGCGTGAACATGTTCAGGTTCATGGTGCGGACCGATTGCACGCCGCGCACCAGGAAGGGCCAGCCGCCCCAGAGCACCACCGGCGTGGCGAGCGCGAGCTGCAGCCACTGGGAGAGGCGGGCCGGCACCAGGTCGTGGAACGGCTGACCGGGCAGCATCTCGCCCATGGCATAGACGAACAGCGGCAGGGTGAAGGCGGCGCTGACCCAGAATCGGCGGGTCATGTCCCGGAGTTCGCTGTGGTCCTCCTCGCCCGTCACCACGCCCTCGGGTTCGAGCGCCATGCCGCAGATCGGGCAGGAGCCCGGCTCGGTCTGGCGGACCTGCGGATCCATGGGGCAGGTGTACACCGTGCCCTCGTAGCCGGCGGGGACCTTGTCGTAGCGGCCGTCGTCCGGCGCGCTGCTGCGATCATGGTCGTGGCCGCAGCAGTGGTGGCCGTGTTCCTGCTCGCCCGAAGGAGCGGCGGATTCGTCACTGTCGTGGTGATGGCATTTGTCGTTCATGCGATGACTCCGCTGACGATGACTCCGCTGACGAACAGGGCGACGCCGCCGCCCAGCAGCAGCAGTATGAAAAGACCGGTGACGACGTTCTGCACGCCGACGCCGCGGCCACCGTGCTCGTGCTCGTGTCCGTCACCGCCGGCCATCCGGCGGTGGCGGCGCCGCAGCCACAGCATGACGGCGGTGAGGGCGACGGCGATCAGGTTCATGTAGAAAGTGTAGTCCAGCTTGAACTGTGCCACGTGACCGGCCTCACGGCTGCTCTCCGGCATCAGGTCGAGCCAGAGGAAACCATAATGCAGGATGATCGCCGTGGCGATGATGCTCACATACATCACGGTTGCAATGTAGAGGGCCACGCGCCAGCCGTAATACTTGGCGTTCACCTTCACCAGCGGCGGCACCATGAGGTCGGAGTAAATGAAGCCCATGATGCCGGCGAACAGCACGCCGCCCGAGTTCAGCACGGTGGCGAGCGGTATGTTGCCCATGGAGCCGATGAACGTCGCCGCCGCCACGAACGGCGCCACGGCCGCGTTCTGCAGCACGATCCAGAAGTTGTCAGGGTTGGCCGCGGCCGCCTCGGCGAGGAACAGCGCCTGCCAGAAACTGTCCGGCACGTAGACGGCGATGAAGCCCGCCAGCGTGAAGCCGACCAGGATCTCCTGCCACACCATGCCCCACTCGGCGGCGAAGTTGTTGCCCACCCGGCACCAGCCCTCGAAGCTGGTGATGCGCTGTTTCCAGTCGAATTCCTCTTCTTCCGTGTCGGTTTCCTCCTGCACCTTCTCCCGGGCGGCGACCAGCCAGCGGCGCGGGTAGGTGAGCCGGATCAGCATCGAGCTGATCGCGATCAGCACGACGCCGCCCACCACCTCGGCAGCCAGGAACTGCCAGCCCAGGAAGATCAGGATCAGGATGCCGAGCTCGATGACGAGATTGGTGGAGGCGAACATGAAGGCCACGGCCGCGACGAAATGCGCTCCCTTCTGCACCAGCGCGCGGGCGGCCGAGAGGGCGGCGAACGAGCAGGAACTCGAGATGGCGCCGAAGAGGGTGGCCAGGCTGACGCTGCCGGCATCCGCCGCGCCCATGTGGGCCGTCAGGCGCCTCTTCGGCACGAAGGCCTGGATGGCGGCGCTGATGGTGTAGCCGAGCACGAAGGCCCAGCCGGACTTCCAGAAGAAGCCCGCCGCAGTCTTCGCCGCCTCCCCGTAAGTGACCCAGAAATCACTCATGTCGGACCGCCTCGCGATTCGGGCTCGATATCATCAGCCCTCTACCTTATACCTCGCCGGAGCGAGATCAAATACGCATGCGGACGCCCACCTCGAACACCTGGTCCGGCGGCAGATCGAAATACAGCGTCGTGCGGCGCGTGTTGCGGCGGATGAGCACGTACAGCCAGGAGCGCCACCACGGCATGCCCGTCCTCGCCGCGGGGTACTCCGTTTCCTGTTCCAGGAAATAGGTGGCCCGCTCGGGGTCCAGGCCGATGCCGTGCTCGTCGTTCGCCTGCTCCAGGTCTTCCCGGGGCCTCGGCTCTTCCATGTAACCGTAGTAGGCGACGATACGGTGGATATCGTCGCGGAGCTTCGTCACCTTCAGCCGCTCGCGGCGCTCGATGCGGGGCCGGCGCAGCGTCTTGGCCGTGTAGATCACCACCAGGTCGTGCAGCGCCCGGTTGTGGTGGAGGTTGTGGATCAGCCCGTGGGGCGTGCCGCGCTCGTTGGCGGCGAGATAGACCGCCTGCCCCGGCACCCGGCGGTAGTAGCCGCCGCCCAGGGCCGCCAGGAATTCCCGGACCGGCGTGGCTTCGTTGCGCATGTGGCGCTGTTCGGTGGCCCGGCCCCGGCGCCAGGTGGTCATGACGAGGTAGACGCCGGCCGCGACGCCCACGGGCAGCCAGCCGCCGTCCATGAACTTGCCCGCATTGGCCGCGAAGTAGGCAGTGTCGGGCAGGATGAACAGGACCGTGGCGGCGAGCGAGACCGGCAGCGCCCAGCGGAAGATCCGTCGTTCCGCGAAGTACAGCAGGATGGTGGTGACGAGCATGGTCGCGCTGATGGCGATGCCGTAGGCGGCGGCCAGATTGCCCGAGCGCTGGAAGCCCGCCACCAGCGCGACGGCGGCCACGAGCAGCAGCCAGTTCACGGACGGCACGTAGATCTGGCCCCGCTGCCGTGACGAGGTATGCACGATCTTCACCGTCGGCAGATAGCCGAGGTTCTGGCCCTGGAACGTGAGAGAGAACGCGCCCGAGATGATGGCCTGCGAGGCGATGATGGTGGCGAAAGTGGCCAGGCCGACCATCGGATACAGGGCCCAGCCCGGCACGAGTTCGTAGAAGGGGTTCACCAGCGCATCGCCCTCGCGCAGGATGAGCGCGCCCTGGCCGAAGTAGTTCAGCAGCAGCCCGGGCAGCACCACCAGGTACCAGCCGAACCGTATCGGCGCGCGGCCGAAGTGGCCGAGGTCCGCGTACAGCGCCTCGCCGCCGGTGACCACGAGGAAGACGATGCCGAGGATGACGAATGCATGCAGCCCGTTGTCGCCGAAAAAGGCGACCGCATGGCCCGGGTTCACGGCACCCAGGACCGCGGGGTTGGCGACGATGCCGGGCAGGCCGGCGAGGCCGATACAGGCGAACCAGATCAGCATCACCGGGCCGAAGATGATGCCGACCCCGCCCGTGCCCAGCCGCTGCACGGCGAACAGGCCGCAGAGGATGGCGATGGTGACCGGCACCACATAGGGCTCGAACACCGGCGTGGCCACCTCCAGGCCTTCGATGGCGCTCAGCACCGAGATGGCCGGCGTGATCATGCCGTCGCCATAGAGCAGGGCGGCGCCGAAGAGCCCGAGCGCCATCACCGCGTTGCGTATCCTGCCCTTTAGCGGCCGGCGCACCAGCTCCATCAGTGCCAGGATGCCGCCCTCGCCGTAGTGATCGGCACGCAGCACGAACACGAGGTACTTCACGGAGATGACGAGGATCAGCGACCAGAAGACCAGCGAGAGCACGCCGAGGACGTTGGCCGCGGTCGCCGCCACCCCGTAGTCGCTGTAGAAGCACTCGCGCACGGCGTACAGCGGACTGGTGCCGATATCGCCGTAGACGACGCCGAGAGCCGCGAGGGTCAGCGGCGCGATACGCTTGCCGTTTTCCCCTTCGCCGGCATTCACGGCGGCGGTTGCCGGGTCTCGGAGCCGTCGGCGGCCTCGTAGGTGCGCCCGAACCCGGTGACGGCCGCCATCAGCATCACTGCCGCGAGGAACCAGCCGTGCAGGACGTAGGCCCACACGTCGGTGGGCGCCACCGCCTCCACGAAGTCATACTGGCGCTCCAGCGTGCGCAGCGTCTGGTAGCCGATCAGCACGCCGCCGCCCCAGGGGAAGATGTAGCCGATGGCCGACGTCACGGCGTCCAGCATGTTGGCGCGCCGATAGGGATGCAGGCGGAAGCGCTTGCCCAGCCTTGAGATCACCGGGCCGGCGGCAATCTCGGCGGCCGTGTTGATGGTGATGAACGCGTTCAGCGAGAAAACAATGCCCCACATCGCCGTCTCGGCCCGGGCGACGGAGTCCCGGGCGAAGCGGCGCAGCCGGTCGATCAGCGCCTCCAGCGCGCCGCCCAGGCGCATGATGTGGCCGCCGGCCACGATCAGCAGGATCAGGATGGCCAGGCCGACGTAACCGGCCACCCCGTCCACGAGCGCGCCGCCGACGAGATCCCGCTCCGGGTCGATGAACAGGATGTCCGACGGGGCCGCCAGGCCCAGCGCCAGCTCCAGCACGACGGCGCCGAGGATGCCCCAGGTGAGCGCCACCAGGATGTGGTAGCCGCGCAGCGCCAGGAAGATCACCAGCGCGAACGGCGCGAGCAGCACGAGGCCTTCCGGCGAGGCGGTTTCCGCGAACAGCGCGTTCGCCCGCGCGGCATTCACGGGATTGCCGTCGCCGCCGAGCAGCGTGAACAGCGCCAGCGCCGGCACCGCCGCGATCACGGCGTACTTGACCCGCGAGCGCACCACGCCCGGGATGTCCGTCTCCTGGGTGGTGGCGGAGACCACGGTGGTGTCCGATACCGGCGCCAGGTTATCGCCGAAGGCGGCACCCGACAGGATGGCGGCGAACAGCCACACCGGGTCGGCGCCCAGAGCCACGCCGGCGGGGAACATCAGCGTGCAGAAGGCGACGGCGGTGCCGTAGCCCGTGCCGACCGCGGTGCCGAAGGTGGCGGCCAGCAGGAAGGTCGCGCCGACGAACAGCCCGCCCGTGGCGCCCGACTGGGCGCCCACCCAGACCAGGCCGTCCACCAGCCCGCCGACCCGCAGCACCTGGGCGAACATGCCCGCCCAGAACCAGGCGACGATGGTGACCGCGGCCACCGGGTTCGCCATGCCCTCGAAGACCGCATTGGCGTAGTCCGCCCAGCGGCTGCGGCAGAGCAGCATGCCCAGGGTGAGGCCGCCGATCATGCCGAGGATGAGGCCCTGCTCGTCCGGGGCGCCGGCCACCGAGATGGCCACGGCCCAGACCACGAAGAAGAGCAGGGGCACGGCCGCGCCGAGGCGGCCGCCGCGGAAGGCGAGAGAACCGGCGCCGTCGCTCATGCGGCCGGCCTATTGCGCGCCGCCGTGGATCAGCTCGACCTCGATGGTCAGAGTCACCTCGTCGCTTACCGCGGGCACGTACTGGTCCAGGCCCCAGTCGGAGCGCATGACCGTCCCGGTCGCCGAGACGCCCACGGCCGGGACCTTCTTCAGCGGATGCTCGCCGGCGCCGTTGATCGTGGCGGCGAGCGTGACCGGCAGCGCCTTGCCCTTGATCGTGAGTTCGCCGGAGATGTCGTAGGCGTTCTCGCCCGTCTTCTCCACGCTCGTGGATTCGAAAGTGATGGCGGGATGATTCGCCAGATCGAAATACTCGGCGCCCATCAGGTGGCCGTCGAAGACTTCCACGCCGCTGTCCACGCTGGAGACGTCGATGCTGACGTCGATCTCGCTCGCCTCCGGGTCTTCGCTGTCGAGTTTCAGCGTGACGTCGAAATCGTCGAAGCGCACCTTCGGGTTGGAGAAGCCGAGGTGCGTGTAGGAGAAGATCACGTAGGCGTGCTGGTCGTCCTCCTGGTAAGTGCCGGAAGGCACCTGGGTGAGATCGGCCGCGGCGGCAGGCGCGCCTGCCGCCAGCAGCGCTGCGGCGGTGATGAATGTCGTGCGTCGCATGGATTCCTCCGCTGTGGGAACCGCTCGCATGCTAGCACGCGGCTGGCGGGGGCTTCAGCCGGCGGACCCCGCGTCGCCGCTCAGGGGTTGTCGGGATCGCCCGGTCCGGACGGCACCCAGATGCCGTAGTCGCAGCGCAGGTAGGCCGTGCCGCTCTTCACCTCGGTCCCGTGGGCGTAGGGCGTGCCGTTGAAGTAGCAGAAATCCTCGCCCGGGAGACTCTCGCGCAGCGTCTCCGTATCCTCGTCGCTCTCGTCCGCGATCGGGGAGTTCCTGAGTTCCGGATCCTGTGCGCCTACGTCGATGACACCGTCGCTCATGGATGGACCTCCTGTTACTGTCGTCTGTACCGGTTCTGCAGCGGTCGAGGTGGCCGCGGCCGACCGCTTTTCGCCTGTCCATGATACGCAGGGACGCGACCGCCCGGCGTAAGGGCTTGCGCGTACTCCTCGCGACGTCCGGGGGGCGACGTCCGGGCGCCGCCCGGCGCCGTCAGCCCGGCTTGCCGTCGGCCCGGGGCAGCAGGAGGGTGGGCGCGTACGCCAGGGAATACAGGAGGAAGGCCAGCAGCCACAGGGCGCCGGCCATCGCGACGGTGGTCGTATAGCCGAGCGGCAGCAAGGCGGGCCCGAAGACCCGCGCCGCGACCGCGGCAAGCAGCAGCAGGTAGGCGGCCGTGACCGGCGGCGTGACCCGCAGTTCGCGGCCCGTGTGACCCAGCGACGCCCGGGTCATGACCGCCAGGATCATCGTGGCGGCGGCACCGGCGCCGAGCGCATGCACCCAGTGGGCGGCCCACGGCAGGCCGCCGAGGAACCAGCCGGCCTTCAGCAGCAGGCCGATCGGCAGCCACAGATAGGCGGCATGCAGTATCCACACGATCGGCTCGCCGAGGGTGCGCCAGCCCTGCCAGCCGGCCAGACGCACGGCCTGGCCGAGGCCCGCTGCGAGCGCGAGCAGGCCAGCCGGAGTGCCGCCCGGCCAGACGATATCCACCGGGATCGCGAGCACCATCGCGGCGATCACGAAGCGGTCCAGATGGCGCGACGTGCGCAGCCCCGGCGCCTGGCCGCGCCGGCGCAGTGCATTGGCGGTGAAAGCAGGCACGATGCGCCCGCCGATGACGGTGACCAGGACGAGGATCAGGTTCAGGGCCGCGCGCAAGGCGGTGTTGGCGAGGCCGGCATCGTCGTGGGCCAGCGCGTAGACGAAGACCGCGTCGGCCGACCAAAGGAACAGCAGCACGAACAGCAGCGGCGTGTTGCGGTTGGTGGCGCGCAGCAGCGGCGGGGCGAGCAGCAGTGCCAGCATCGGCAGGAAGGCGAGTTCGGCCAGCGCGAGCAGCCAGAACGGGATCGCATCGCCGGCGAACAGCGCGATGCGCCCGGCCAGCCAGAGCACGGTCAGCGCGATCAAAGGCAGGCCCGCAAAGCCGCGGCTGCCGGTCCAGCTGGGCACCGCGGTCAGCATGAAGCCCGCGATGGCCGCGCCGACGAAGCCGAACAGCATCTCGTGGCCGTGCCAGAGCTGGGCGGGCAGGGTGGCGAAAGGCCCCGGCCCGGCGGGGTAGAGCCACAGCCAGAGGCCGATGGCGATGACGGCGTACCAGCCCGCCAGCAGGAAGAACGGGCGGAAGCCGTAGGCGAAGGGAACCAGCTGGCGCATTGCCCGGGTCAGGCTAACACGGCGTGCAGCGCGCCGAGGGGATGATGGCTGCGGGCGATCGTAATCATCGCGGCATAGACGCACGCGGCGGCGATCAGGAAGGCCAGGCGCTCGCGCCGGCCGTGGCCCCGCTTCAGCGCATAGCTGCCGAGCACGACGTAGGCGACCAGGAACGAGACCTTGGTGGTGAGCCAGCCGTTCGCGAAGACCGCGCCCGGCAGGATGGTGAGCAGCATGAACGCTGCGGTCAGCAGCACGGTGTCGATGGTGTAGCTGGCGTAGCGCAGCGGCGGGGACATGGCCCAGCGGGCCCCGCCCTGCACCGCCAGTCCGCGCAGCAGGAACAGCGAACCGCTCGCGATCACCGCGGCCACGTGCAGCCATTTGATTTCCGTGTAGAACTCGATCATGTCAGGTGGCAGTAAAGTCCGGTTGCCTGCAACAGGTCGGGTGGCGAGGTCCGGGGCGCCCCGCCCGCTCCGGGGAGCGCGGAGGGCGGGGGCGGGACAC
>Ga0209936_1000127_pt1 | contig 48113 bp, 40 predicted proteins | sample SalPonR1_A_D1_MG_FD_185694 | JGI IMG/M metagenome (GOLD analysis project Ga0209936, IMG submission 185694) | Salt pond soil microbial communities from South San Francisco under conditions of wetland restoration - Salt Pond MetaG R1_A_D1_MG... ...
ACCCTTTTCCTTCTGCTTCGCGACGGCCTTCTCGCCTCCGCCTCTAAGGCTGTCTTCCCGCCTTGATTCCAGCTCCTCGCATAACTCCTCTATGCTTCTTTCCGGCATCTCGGATATGCCTCCTTTCTTGAACTCAAAAGATATTGGGCGAAAGGGGGGAGCCTCTTTCGCCCATGAGGGGGAAATATGGAACTACTCGGTCAGAGCATCTGTGTAACAGTATTTATTATTTCTGAAAACATATTCTGTACTCAAAAAAACCAAATTACTATAGCAAGTATTGATACTTTTTAATGGATTTCTTCATTAATAAATACAACCTAATGTATTAAAAGATCCCTTTATTTTTCAGTTCCTCGATCTCGGATTCGGATTTACCCAGCAGAGAACTCAAAACTTCCATAAGATCCTCTCCAAGGACAGGTGCTGCTTTATATACTGCCCCGGATGTCTCGGACATCTTGATGGGAGAACCAGGGATCTTGGTAGATCCCACTGTCGGGTGATCCACATCCAGGATCATTTCACGATGAAGAACCTGGGGATCATTTACTACATCTCCTATGTTGTTGATGGGACCGCAGGGAACTTTCGCCTCCCTAAGCCTTTCGATCCAACTGTCTGTACTATCCTCTGCTATGATCCCGTCAAGAATACCTTTGAGCTCATCAAAACTGTCATTCCTCGCTTCGTTGGATACAAAACGGGGATCCTCCACAAGCTCCTCTCTTCCGATAAGACCGCAGAACCTCTTCCAGATGGCATCATTGCCTACTGCTATATTCAAAAATCCGTCACTGGTATGAAATGTCGCAAAGGGTGATATGGATGGATGCCTGTTACCCATGGGTTCAGGGCTCTCCCCATTCACAAAATAACGCGCTATGGCATTCTCAAGTATGGCTACCTGGCAATCCAGCATCGAAATGTCCACCTGCTGTCCCTTGCCTGTCTTTTCCCTGTGCCTTAATGCTGCCAGTATCCCTATGGCACAGAATACTCCTGCGAATATATCAGCTATGGAACTGCCCACCTTTGTAGGATGCTCCGCATCCATCCCGGTAATGCTCATTATCCCTCCCATTCCCTGAAGAATAAGATCATAGGCCGGAAGACTGGAATATGGTCCTGTCTGTCCAAATCCGCAGGATGATGCGTAAACCAGCTTGGGATTGATCTCTGAAAGTTCTTCATAACTTAAACCAAGCTTCTTCATTACTCCTGGCCTGAAATTCTCCACAAGAACGTCAAAATGAGGGATCATTTCCTTAATTAGCTTTACTGACTCCGGATCTTTAAGGTTAAGAGTCATACTCTTCTTGTTTCTGTTTATGCTCATAAAATAGGCACTTTCTCCACCCTCGTAAGGACCGAAAGACCTTGAATCATCTCCTGTTGAAGGCTTTTCCACCTTCAGAACCTCTGCTCCAAGATCTCCCAACACCATGGTGCAGAAAGGACCAGCTAATACTCTCGTAAAATCAAGTACCCGTATGCCTTCAAGTGCCTTTGCCATTCAATCACTTCCTTTTAAAACAAATGTAAATAGAGACTGCCATATCCAGAATCTTAATCTGGGAAGTCAAGAGTCAACCCACAGTTCAGGGGTTTACTGTGAAAAACATTGGTAAATTCAACAAGGGCTTCATATTCAGTGCAATGCGTAGGATAGAGATTCTTAACCCCGTATTTACTCAGCTCCTTAACAGTTCTGAATGTAATTTCATCATTACCCTTCAGGTGGAAACCTCCCATAAGCGCAAAGATCCTTTCATCACCTGTAACGTCTATTGCATGTTCAATGGTATTGCACACTCCGGCATGGCCGCATCCTGTGAGAATAACCAGGCCTTCAGATGTTTTTACAACTATTCCTGAATCATCAGGAACCAGATCCATAGTTCCGTCCTTTTTAACAAAATTGGTCACTTTGTTCTCAAAATCTGTCTTTCTTTTTACCTCACCAAGAAAGAAGACATCTTCAGTAAACTCATAAGGTTCTTTATTAAGATCAAAATCGAACTTTTCCTTCAGTTCGCTGAATGGGGAAGATAACCCCAGATAACTGTTCCCTCTGAACCTCTCAATAAAAGAATCGGGATGACAGATGATATTTATTTTGGGATCTCTTGCTGGAAGATATCTAAGACCATTTCCATGATCCCAGTGTCCGTGACTCAAGACAAAATAGTCTGCATTTAAGACATCAAGCCCCATCTTTTCAGCATTTCTCAAATAAAGATCACTGTGTCCGTAATCAAACAGAATGGTTGTATCTTTTCTTTCAATAAATACTGACAGACCCCATTCAGCTGCAAATTTTCTTCTTGCATGATTATCTACCAGAACATGAAGTTTCATTTCTTCAACTCCTTTGAAAAAGGGGTGTACTAATACACCCCTTTGTAGATTTTTATAAAAACAGTTTTTCCAGTAACTTCAAAATCTTATGTCATTATTGCTACAGTTGCCAGATAAAGCACTGATGGACACAGAAGAACGCCAAGCCCTGAGAAGAAGGTTGCCGTCATAGCACCATAAGGAACTAACCTGACATCTGTTGCAGCAAGACCTGCTACCGTTCCACTGGTTGTCCCAAGAATTCCGCCAAACACCATAGCTGTCTGTGGATTATCAAGACCTATATATTTTGCTACATAGGGAGTTACAAGCATAACGATAACGGCCTTAAGAACTCCGGAAGCAACTCCAATTGTTACAGCTGCAGAACTGCCGCCCAGAGCCTCCCCTACAACTGGACCTATAAGAAAACCAGTGGTGCCGGAAGCTATTGTGCACAATTCTACAGGATCCCTGAAACCAAAAATATATGCTATTACTGCACCAACTGTATAAGCAACAAACACTCCAACAAAGAGTGATAACACCCCTGCGAATCCTACCTTTTTGATTTCTTCAAAACGAACTCCCATGGCAGTGGAAACTATTCCGTAATTCAGAAGTTCCTTTCCTCCCATGATCCCTATACCTGAAAAGACAGCTACATCGGCAAGACCATGGCTTCCGCCGGTAAACTTCCCCGCAAAGTAGGCAACAATGAGACCTATTGTTATAGCTATAGCTGAACCATGAACACGCTTGTTGGTAAATTTGTCAGAGACTGTGTAGGATATCCACATCAATATTCCAATAACAATGAAGGACATAACAAGACTGTTTTTGCTAAAGATTTTTAATGTAATTGCTGCAAAATCCATATTTTCATCACCTTTCAAATAAATTAAGTTATAATCAGTGAAAAGCTTAGATCTTTAATCTTCCTGTAGGGTCAAACGCGTCTTTTTATCCTCAGGAATGAGTTTTGTAACAAGAGGAACGCACAGGAAAAGAAGGACAACTACCACGACTCCAGCAGTTACTGCAGCAGGACCACCAGAGAGAGCTCCAACGACATTCTGGCGACATGCCATTGCAACCACAAGAGGTATGTACATATATCTCCAATAATAAATACCATCCTGGGCCTTCTGGGATATCATGTCCTTATCAAAAAGATAATTCGTAATTACAACCAGGAGAAGCATTGCAAAACCAATACCGCCCACATTGCCCTGTACGCCAATTGCTGAACCAAGCATTTCTCCAATGAATAAACCTACATACATACAAAAAGAAAGAATCGCTACACCATAAATGACCATGTTTCACCGCCCCCATACAAAATAAGTTTGTTACTTGCTTTATAATCAAATCATCTGGAAATGTTTTCGGGTTAGATATGGACGTAACATTCAAAAAAGAGCTCATTAGATACAAGAACGGAAGGATAAGTTGCAAAGCATGAATCGATTTTTATGCTTTTTCCTAATTCGTATTTATGAAGGATAGTAAAGGGGATCTCTGTTTTCTGATAAACTTTTGTAAAGTTGCTTTTGGAATGTATTAAACCAGGGTAAGAAATGGGAACTTTTCATATCAGATAGGTCTTATTCAATAATATGAGCTCATAGAGATTGGAGTGTAAGATTTTGTCACCTGCATTCAATAAAATTCTCGTACACCTTTTCCACCAGGTATCAGTAATTGTTGTTTTTATTCTTATAATAAGCCGTTTCAAACTCTTCAATAACCTTATGATAAAACAGGAAACCAGCTATCCCGAAAAGATATTTCTTATTCTTCTTTTTGGAACTATTGGTATTATTGGGACCTACACTGGGTATCCTCTTAAACAGGCCATTGCTAATACAAGAGCCATGGGTGTAATCGTTGGTGGTTTGATGGCTGGCCCATTTGTAGGAGTTGGAGCAGGTTTGATCGCTGGAACTCACAGGTACTTCCTTGGTGGCCTTACGATTAATGCCGCATTTATCTCAATTGTTCTTCAGGGATACATAGCTGGAATAGTATCGGCTAAAGTCAAACAGCGGGAAAATATGTGGATATCTGCTACGATTCTGACCATACTTCTTGAAATTATGCATATGTTCATCGTTCTTCTCATTACAAGACCTATTCATGAATCCTGGAGGGTTGTTTCAATAATTGGACCACCCATGATAGTCATGAATTCTATCGGTGCCGGCCTTTTCATCGCCATTCTTGAAACGATATATCATAAACACGTAGGACTTGAAGCAAATGCTGCCCATCTGGCCCTTAAAATAGCAAGAAGAACTCTTCCATTTTTAAGGAAAGGTCTTACCCATGAATCAGCACAGAAAACCGCGAATATTATTTATGAAACCATAGAAGACATTGATGGATTAGTATTATATGGTAATCATGAAGTATCAGGTTACGCAGGAGGAAAAAATTTCAGGAACTTTTTCGAAAACTCTTTTTTAAAACACAGTCTAAATCCGGAGGAAACCTTTAAAAGGGAAAAAACCCTGAAGGAAAACATTCAAATCGGTCACCCTCTCACTGCCCAGGGCCATGTCATGGATCCCAGCATCTCTCAGGCGCTTATTCCATTGAAAGAACCTAATGAAGCTACTGGATTTATTGCATTTTTTAAAATGGATTATAAGAAGATCTCCCCACTTGAGATACAGATAGCTTACGGCCTTTCTCTACTTATCTCTACACAGATAGAAATAAGCAAACTCAATTTCCAGTCCGAGCTTCTTTCAAAAGCAAGGATCAAGTTCCTTCAGGCACAGATAAACCCGCATTTTCTTTTTAACGCTCTTAATACAATTGTGTATTACTGCCGGGTCAAACCGGAAAAGGCTCGCGAATTAATAATTCAACTTGGAAATTTTTACAGAAAGAATCTCACGAATAATGATTCTCTCATAGACCTAAAAAAAGAAATTAGTCATGTAAGATCATATTTTCAGCTGGAAAAAGCAAGGTTTGGGGAAAAGATCCACCTTTTCATAGATCTCCCACGCGATATTGAATGTAAATTGCCTCCCCTGACCCTTCAGCCCATTGTTGAAAATGCAGTCAAACATGGCTTATTGCCAAAAAAAGAACCCGGGAAGATCACCATAACAGGGATGATAGATGATGAAAAACTGGTCATTACAATATCTGATAACGGGCAGGGAATGAGTACGGAACATCTGAACAACCTTTTCGCTATTCAGGATGAAAAGGAACATATAGGATTATTGAATGTGCACGAAAGGCTTAAGAACTTATTTGGTAAAACTTTCGGGCTATCTATCAAGAGTAAAATAAACGAAGGAACAACAGTTTCAGTGATCCTGCCTGTAAATAATAATTAGTACTGCCTTGCTCCAATATTAATGAAAATAGATGTTTCTCTGACTTTATTGAAAATCTGGACAAACGATCCACTTTCCGCTAAAGTACTTTTACTATGAAAGCATTGATCATTGAAGATGAATTCCCCTCAAGAGAAGAATTGTCATTTTTGCTTGAAAAAACCGGAAAGGTTAAGGTTATTGACAAATTCCCCTGTTTTGAAGAAGCCTTACCAGTCATTGAATCTGGAGAAGCGGAAGTAATCTTTCTGGACATTCAGATCAATGGTATCAATGGTATAACAGCTGCGAAAGAGATCATTAAAATGGAAAACCCTCCTAAAATTGTCTTTTCAACAGGTTACGATGAATATGCAGTACAGGCTTTTGATCTGAATGCTGTTGACTATGTTACCAAACCCTACTCTGAGGAAAGAATAGAACATACTGTAGAGCGCCTTGAAAGACAACTCCAAAAAAACGGGACATCTCCTGTAGAGAAAAATATTCCCTCCACTGTCTTTGAAGAGGAAAGAATTTCAGTCTGGGCAGGGAGCAGGATGGTGGTACTGCATTTCAAGGACATCCATTATTTTACATCCTCTGAAAATAGAAAAACCGTTCTCAAAACCAGGGATTGCTCTTATGAAATTAAGGCAACCTTAAAACAGATCGAGACCATCCTTGACTCCAGTCAATTTCTTAGAACTCATAAAAGCTATATTATTAACCTGGAAAAGATAAAAGAAATTATCCCATGGTTCAATAGCACTTATCTTGTTAAATTCATTGGAGAAAATGAAGAATCTGTTCCTGTAAGCCGTCATTACATAAAAAGCTTCAGAAAAGCAGTGGGATTTATAGAGTAAAACATTACATTTCTTATAAGTCTACAGAACTTGTTAAGCCTTCCTTCCCCGCCAGATAATTTCCAAATCATGTAACTGCCTGACCTTCCATTTTTTATCTGAAATAAGATCATTTTTCCATGTACTTGCACGTGCAAATATAACATGATAATATACTTGCGAATGCAAGCATATTAGTGTGGGGGTAGTGGAAAAGATGGAAGAAATATGGACACCGGGTCGGTATATTTCGATTATCTACCGTAAGTGCCAGCTTTACCTTGACAGGACCCTCTCGAAATATGGCCTGGGTAGAGGATTGTATCTATGTCTATTGGAAATATCCCGTGAAGAGGGCCTGAATCAGAAGAGCCTTTCTCAGAGGGTGGTTCTTGACCAGGCTTCTGTAACAAGAGCAATCAGAAAACTTGAATGTAAGGAACTTGTCAAACGAGGTAAAGATTCCCGGGATGGAAGGGCTCAGAAACTCTTTCTTACCAAAAAAGGATGGAACATACTGGATAAAGTCAAGGTTCACCTTGAAGAATGGGACGCTATGGCTATAAAGAACTTTACAATTGAGGAAAGAGAACTTTATATAAACCTGCTCAAAAAAATGGCCTCCAACCTTTAATAAGTATTCATCAATTAGTTATAAGGAGTGAATTCCATGAATAAGAGTTTCAGAACAGGGAAACAGTTTGCTGGAGAAATGGATAGCAGAGACCCTCTTGCTGATATGAGAAACCGTTTCTACATACCTGAAAATACAATATATATGGATGGTAATTCCCTTGGACTTGCCTCCATGGACGCGGAAAAAAAATTACAGGAAGCTTTGCAAGACTGGAAAACCCTCGCTATCAGGGGCTGGCTTGATGCAAAAAGCCCATGGTTCTATCTACCTGAAAAACTGGGGGCAAAAATGGCAGAACTGGTTGGGGCACAACCAGAAGAAGTTGTAATGACAGGATCGACTACGGGAAACCTCCACTCCATGGTCTCCACTTTTTACAAACCGTGGGAAGGACGGACAAAGATAATCGCGGACACTCTCAATTTTCCTTCGGACATTTACGCCCTGAGGAGTCAGGTAATGCTTCACGGACTCGACCCCGAAGAAAACCTTGTGCTTGTAGAGAGCAGGGACGGAAAATATATCGACGAAGATGATGTTATTAAATATATGGATGAAACAGTTTCCCTGGTCCTGCTGCCCGGAGTTCTATATAGAAGCGGCCAACTGCTGGACATGAAAAGACTGACCAGTGAAGCTCACAAAAGAGGGATAATTATTGGATTTGACTGTGCACATTCAGCAGGAGCTGTCCCTCACTATTTTGATAACTGGGATGTGGATTTTGCATTCTGGTGTAGTTACAAACACCTCAATGGGGGCCCGGGAAGTCCGGCGTTTATATATCTGAACAAAAGACATTTCAACAGGGAACCGGGACTCGCAGGATGGTTCGGCTGTAAAAAGGAGAAACAATTCGATCTATCCATTGATTTCGACCATGCAAACAGTGCCGGAGGCTGGCAGATGGGGACTCCCTCTGTTTTTTCAGCAGCTGCCCTGGAGGGATCACTTGATATAAGCTGTGAAGCCGGTATTGAAAAGATCAGGGAAAAATCCCTTGAACTTACTTCTTATCTTATTTTCCTGGTGGAAAATACGCTCTCTGATGCTCCTTACAATTACACTACAGGTACCCCTTTAGATACAGACAGAAGAGGTGGTCATGTAGCCATAATTCATCCGCAGGAAGCCTGGAGGATATGCTGTGCACTGAAAGATAGAAATATTATTCCGGATTTCAGACCAGATTCAGTTATCAGGCTTGCACCATGTGCACTTTACAACACGTTTACAGATGTCTGGAATGTTGCAGAGGCCCTTCGGGAGATACTTGACCACAAAGAATATGAAAAGTTCAGTGTTAAAAGGGACGCCGTATCATAAAACCAGTGGCCAGTAAATTACCGGCAGATCTGACTCACAATGATTGCCGGTAATTTACTGATCTTTTCGTATGAAAGAAACTAAAGCAGTTTTTCGGAACCTGAATAGACTTCCTGGACCTTGACCACCGCAGCGGCATGCCCGGGATGCTTTTCGGGATTCCAGCTCTTCATAAAGTCAAAGATCTCTCCGGCCTGATGATACTCTATCCTTCCCTTGACCTGAAAAGATTTGCCCTCACTGGTGATAAAGAGTAAAGAACCTGTACTTCCAGATTTTATATTTTTTCTTGTTTTATCAAAATAATTATCCGCCACAACCAGTGTATCTTCACTGAATTTCCCCACACAGGTAGCGTAAATACTGTTGGGGTTCCCATTTTCATCCACTGTTGTAAAAACTACTGCACCATCTCTCTGGTTCCACGCCTTGCTTACTGACTCAGGTAAAACGCCCATTGTGATATTCCTCCTTGTTTTTTTGCCAAATATAACTAATCCCACAGTATATTGCCAAGTTTAGAGATATAGAGCTTTAATGATAATTCATATCAGGCATCTGTCAAAGATATCAGTTGCTGTAAGTTTATTGTCCCCATATTCTTCATACGTCGTATCCTCTCGATCAGTACATCAGGAGTGGGAAGAGGCTTTTCTCAACTAAGGGACCTGTATTAAATCTTTACTCACTCGTTCACCCCTCTTCACTGGAAGAACTCTGTAAATAATCGTTTTATTAGAGATGACAAGCAGTCAAGATTCAACCTAAATGACTTATAAAAACAGAAATGTATTAACAGATACATGATATTATCAATAAGTTATGCTCTAAAGAGAGAGTCGGAAATATTTTGCGAGAAAGAATAACGACAAAACAGGAAGGTGAATTCAGATGTGCAGGATCTTTATGGCAAACCATGAAGGAGTCAATGAACTTCGTGAAACTCTCAAGAGTATCCCTGGATGTTCCACGATTGAAGAATATCTTGCTGCCCTGGAACTAAGGGATGGCGGACATGGAAATGGATACGCAACGTTCAGGAACGGAAAGCTTGAAAAACTTGAAAAAGGAGTCGATCTTGGAGTGTCATCTATAGCACATGTAATGGAATCCGATGTATATGACTGGTTCCTCTTTCATACGAGAGAAGCAAGCGCTGGCTCCATTTCTGATAAAAACTGCCATCCCTACCATATCCAGGGCAAAAAAGAGATCATTGCGGCTGTTAACGGGAATGAAAAAGAGGTTTCCAGACTTGCTGGGATCAAAGGTGTAACAGACAGTGCCTTCATACTTGAGATGATCTCTGAAATGGAAATGCCTCTCTTTGAAAGCCTGCAGGTCTTTGAATCTAATTTCTTCGGATTTTATGATGGAAAACCTTTCGTAAAGAAGGGTAACAGGGACATGCTTAAATGGGAAAAAGAAAAGGGAATTGTTTTTGCAAGTGATCTACCCTTCGGGATGAAAGACCTTTACCGGCCTGATGAAGATTACTTCTGGTTCGATGGTTTGGAAAAGAAACTGTGTTAAAAAAGCTGACTGGACCACCAACACAAAATTGAACTGAAAGAATCAGGAATAAATGTAAATTAGAACAGGGAGCAGCTTACTGAATGCTCCCTGTTCCGGAATTATCAGGAGATCATTTCACTTATTTCAGAACTGCTTTTACACTCAACACCAAGTCTTGAAAGGTTTCTGCCCAGTTCAATATAGTCTTCGTCATTAATAGCAGATAGAAGAGTTACAAGGCTATCAGTGAGAGGGGTTTGCACACCAGCCGCCCTCGCAAAGCTGATCAGAGGGACAAGAAGATTGGGAACATCTTCCCTTATATACCTATGCTTCACTGTCTTGGGTGCATCTGGACCATGCTGGGCATAGACAGGATTACCGGAAAGCAGTTTATAGATACTGTCTCCCTCCAGTGGATAGGCACTCTTTATCCATTCAACTGCAGGAACAAGATCAAGACCATAAGCCTTACCAACCCTTACCCTCTCGGCATCGATCAATTCCTCGAGTCTTCCAACTGATGGGGTTATGCCATCTGTATAGAACCGGAAATCACCGTTGGTAGATTCTATTCTTCCAATATTGAGAAGAACCGCAGCACAATGTACGATCATATTGAGATTGGAAAATGCTATTTCAAGAACATTTTCAGCCGACCTGAGAGGTATTGGAAATACCGGCTGAATATGTGCAAGAAGTTCCTCTGTCCTTTTAGCTGGAAGAGCTCCAACCGACATTCCTGTCTTGAGCCCCCATACATGCACCTCACCTGGTGCTTCTGCTCTGCAGGCATATGGAAGAGTATCTGTCTCGGCTAATATAATGTCCTTTTTAATGCCCTTTTCCTCCATATGTTTGAGCACTTCAAGAGAACCGAAGTTTCCCGGTATAAATATAATTTTCATACCGTCCTCGAGGAATGGCAGTGCCTCTTTCATTATTGGCATCTGGGCAAAAGAAGGGACCACTACATAGACAACTTCTGCACCTTTCAATACCTCATTCATTTCAGAAGATACCAAGTTGAGCTTACCAAGCCCTTCAATGGCACCTTTGAGATGGATACCTCCCTGTGTTCTTATTAACTCAAGTTTTTCAGCAAAAGACGGATGTTCATATAACCTGACATTGTTACCTCTTAAGGCAAGGTCGGCACTTAGAGTCTGCCCCCCATTACCTGCTCCAAGAACTGCAATTTCTTTCATATTAACTCCTCCTTTATTTTAAATGTATATCTGTCCTACATTTATCTGTTACAATATTGATGTTAAGGTTGATCTGAGATAACGTGATATACAAAGAAATATAGTAAACAATCCGTGATCAGGATTTTACATCAACATGCTCCATCCACAAGAACCAGGAGGGAAATAATGTTCAAGCCAGCTAATAAATCGACTCTTTACGAAGATGTTCTGAAACAGATCCTTGAAGCAGTAAAGAATGGACGCTGGAATCCCGGCGAGAAAATACCCGGTGAACTTTCACTTGCCGAGAAGTTCCAGGTTAGTAGAAACTGTATAAGGGAAGCCCTTAAAGCCCTTTCAATACTCAATATAATCGAAGCAAGACCTGGACAGGGAACCTTTATTTCAGAAGATGCTCTTTGCCAGATAACGAACCGGGAATTGACCGAACACCTGTCCGAAAAAGTCTCCGTAATGGAGCTTATGGAAATAAGGATCATGCTTGAAACGCAGACTGTTCTCTGGGCCATCGAAAGAGCCTCGGACGACGAACTTGAACGTCTCAAGGCCATCATTGAAAAAGAACGACAGTTCGGACGTGATCTCTCAAAATCCAGTCTTCAACCCCGGGCGGAATTCCACAGGATACTTGCTGAGATTGCCGGAAACAGTCTGGCAGTAAAATTTCTCAACTCCATCAGAGAAGAACTTAATGCACAACGTCACAGATACCTGGATCTACCTCTCGATACCTGGGAAGGCCTTATGAATGAACACGAGCTGATACTCGACCTTATTTCCCGGCGAGATCCCGTAAAAGCAGTCAAGGTAATGAAAGATCATGTCCTTAGAATGAAGGAAGTCCTCAATACTGGCGAATAGATAGTGAAAATACAAGATCTAAAGGAAATAAGAAATAAGCCGGGTTATAATAACCCGGCTTACTTTATATTATGCACTTTTTGTTACAAGTGTTCTTCCTGTTACATACTTTTCAAGTACATCTTCACGAATATCCACACCAAGTCCTGGTTTTGTGGTGGCCTTTACTTTCCCCTCAACGATATTACTGACGTAATCGGTTATATCGTCGTCCAGACGAAGAGGAGAGAAATAGGCATGCCCCCACTCATAAAGGTTGGATACTGTAAGAGCTATATTCAGGGATGCTGCCTGGGTTATACCTTCTTCTATCATAGAATTGAACAGAATGTCGATCCCTTTACTTCTGGCGAGCTCAATTATCTCGAGAGAATGTTTGACTCCACCGTTCTTGCACACCTTGATGCTGAAAACATCAGCTGCCCCGAGCCGGATGACCTCCTGAGCATGCCTGTATGACAAAAGGCTTTCATCTACAGAGACAGGAACTCCACATTTTTGCCTTATCGAAGCCATACCTTCAAGATTTTCTGCATCGAGAGGCTGCTCAAAAAGTTTTAGATCGGCCTCTCTGGCTATTTCTATGAACTGCATGGCAGAAGAATAATCCCATCCCTGATTTGCATCAACTATGATGGGGAAGTTCTTGCCCAGGACGTCCCTTACAGCAAGAACCCTGTTAGCGTCATGGATCGGATCTCCTCCGACTTTAACCATGATAGAATGATATTTCTGATCTCTGACTTTTTCTGCAGCTGTAACTGTCTCGTCAATTGTACCCCCACCGATAGATCCCATGATGGGGATCTCCTCGTAAAGTTTACCTCCAAGGAGATTGTGAAGTGGAAGACCTGCAGCCTTACCGAGGAGATCATAACAGGCCATATCAATGGTCCCCTTTGCCATGTGATTATCACGGACCATGGATTCCATTATCTGATGCATCATATTTATATTTACGGGATCTTCTCCTATTATTGCAGGTGCAAGATCTTCTTTGAGAACAGCTGCGACTGTCTCAGGCGTTTCTCCTGTAAATTTACCCATGGGATCTGTTTCACCATAACCCACAAGACCCTCATCAGTGCTGACCTTGACCAGGATCGGCTTTGTATCTTTAAGGTAACCATATCTTTTAGAAAGTTTGTATGCCTTTTTCAGAGGAATACATGTCTCGATTATCTCAATAGAAGCTACGCGCATTATTGTTCACATCACCTTTCATGTTCTTTGTTGATCAGAAAAACTGATCAGTGTACAAAACCTGCCAGAGTTGGCAGATACATCGAAAGAGGAGCCCAGAAAGTCGTAATAAGAATGACAGGTATAGAACAGAAAACGATCAGGATCATTGCCGGTTTCATCATTTTATCTATCGTCACCCCTCCTGTTCGGGCACCTATATACAGAATTCCTGCCATAGGCGGGGTCATCATACCCATTCCAAGATTCGAGCCGATGATTGCAGCAAAATGAATGGGATGTATCCCGAGTTTCAGGACTATAGGGAAAAGCAAAGGGGTAACCATTAAGATCCCGCTGAGTTCATCCATGATCATTCCCACAAAAATCAGGAAAAGGTTGATCATTAGCATCAGTATAATTTTATTTTCGGTCACGCCAAGAAGAAGCTGGGCTATCTGCTGCGGGACCTGCTCCATGGTATATATACGACTTAGAATAGCTGCAAAAAAAGTCATGAGCATCATCGTTCCGGTCGTAACAACTGAAGAACGCAGCTGAAACAGGGCATTCCCGACCGACATCTCTTTGTAGACAAAAATACTCATCCCAAGGGCATAGAAAACTGCTGATGCTGCTGCTTCAGTAGGTGTCATGATCCCGCCGTAGATACCGCCAAGGATCATCACAGGAAGAAGCAGTGCTCCAAAGGCCGATCTGGATTTTGAGCCAACCATCTTCATCTGTTCATCGAAAGGCCTTTTAGGATCCACCTTAACTGAGGGCAGCTTTTTGACCATAAAGACATTTGCTACTGAAAACATGGTCGCAAGTAGAATCGCTGGACCTATAGTTGCAAGAAAACATGCAGCAACCGATTGCCCCGTAACGAAGGCATACATTATCATTGCCAGACTCGGAGGTATCATTGTACTTAGCACGGCGGAAGAACTTATAAGAGCTGCAGAATAACCCCTCGGATAACCATGTTTTTCCATCTGGGGTATCATGATAGTACCAATAGCTATAACGGATGAAGCGGCAGCACCTGAGATGGCTCCAAAGACACAGGAGACTATTACTGCGACAACACCGAGGCCACCCGAAAGCCTGCCGACAAAGACATTGACAAAATCGATAAGTCTCCTGGCAATGCTTCCACCTGTAACTAGGTAACCAGTCGCAATGAAGAAAGGCAGACTAAGGAGTGTAACGGAATTCATCTTTGCAAAACCTACTGGTAAAAGAAAAGAAGGCTCTATTCCTTTTGTTATGCTCAGAAAAATAGTTGAAACAAGGAATCCGAATGGTATGGGTACTCCTGTAAATATCAATATTGTAAATATTACCAGCGAAGCTACGATTATTAGATCCATGATTCAGCTTCCTTTCTTGCAGAGCGCATTTCTTCAGGAATTTCGGAACGGGACCTGATGATCCTGAACCACTGAATGAATTCCACCAGGAAATAGAAACTCATTAGCATCAGACCTATGAAAATACTGATCTGGAAATACACTACCGGATAGGTGCTCCCAAGAAGGGTTGATCTGGACTGCTCGTTACGCACAAAACCCCACACCGTGTAATCCCAGGCCCACGGGATAATGTACAAAGCTGCAGCAAATGAAATAAAACTGGTAAAGGCACGGCATCTCGCGTAATTTATTGTGTTACCGAATATAAGATGGGTAAGCTCTGCTTTTATATGGCTTCTCTCGTAAGACCCGTATGATGCTCCTATGAAATACATCCAGAACGCAACATATGCCGCAAGCTCCTCTATTCCGACAAGGGGAGCATGAAACACATATCGCATTATAACTTCTGAAAAGACAGCAGTACTTGAGATCACTACTGCCACGAGCATGATTATTCTCTGGATCTTTATCAATGCTACCCAAAGAAACTTAGCAAGATTTTTCAACTTTGAAATGGCCCCTTTCACTCTATATTTTTAACTTGGGATTTCTGTGATCCAGGGTGTTATAACTAAAATCAGGGCGCTGAAAAATTGAGATCAACGCCCTGAATACGTTTAAGAATGGAACTTAGCTAAATTAGTCCAGAAGTCCTGCGTGCTTTCTCATTATGTCCATTACTTCTTTGCCGATAACCTTATCCATTTCCGGCCATACCTTGCTGCGAACTGTATTGGCAAGAGTTGCAAGCTGTTCATCTGAGGGGACAACGACTTTTATACCAGCATTTTCCATCTTGTCACGGTACTGCTGATCTTCATCCATTGCCATCTCGAAGCTTTTGTCAGCATATCTGGAAGTGACGTCCTGTACTATTTCCTGCTGCTCAGGGCTCAATTCTTCCCATGCCTCTTTGTTCATGTATGCAAAAGAATTCTGGAAATGTGTATTGTACTGAACCCAGAGTTCAGTAACATCTCTGAATGAGGACCATGTATTGTAAGGCTGTCCGCCGATCTGGCAATCAACAAGTTTCGTCTGCTGAGCTATGTAAAGTTCACCCCATGGCACTGGTGTCGGAGTAAAACCAAGAGCAATTACAAGATTTTCCCATGCCTGGTTACCGGGAGGGAAACGCATTTTGTAACCCTCTTTGTCTGCCTGCGGAGCAAGAACGTCAAATTCAGGCAAAGAAGCAAAACCGCCGCCGCCGAAACCGGCTGCCACAACTGAAAGAGCTTTGAGACCTATACCGTCCATAGCATCAGACATGATATCGAAAAGGTAAGGATCATCTCCAAGGTATGCTTCCCTGGCTTCTTCCCAGTTCATAACAGAATATGGAAGTACCCTTACCTGGAGAGTAGCATCATAGGAAGGAGAAACAGGAAGAATTCCAATATCTACAGCACCACGCATGATCTGTTCAGAAACTTCCATCCAGTCGCCAAGCTGGTTAGCAGGATAGACAGTAATTTCAATGCTTCCATTTGTTCTTTCCTCGATCTCTTCTTTCATTGAATTGGTCAATTTATCAACCAGAGAATCTACTGGCTGATAATGTGCCCATTTCCACTCAACCTGGGGCTGTTCTGCAAATGCACATGCAACACCTAAAGAAAGGATCAGCGATACCATTACCAAAAGTGACACTACTTTTCTCATTCTTTTTCCTCCTTAATTAATCTGGGTCTTTTCCGTATCTGCTTCATGAAACTTGGATCTCAGTCAAAACCTGCAACTTTACTTCCCCTGATCTATCCTGCAAGAAGAATAGCTATGTATATATGTAAGGTTGTAGGACAGTTCGACCTTTACAACCTACTAAATTTTGAAAATTATGTCAAGTAGCCAGGATAGATTCGGGAAGTTTTGTCCCGCAAAGAACCTTTTTTCTGTTGCCGATCTTCTATTGCCGATAAGGTTTCAATACATACTCCGTATCATCTGTTTCTTGACTCTGCTAATTTTTCACCTTTCATTTTCCCGGATTATTCCTGATGGATTTAAAGAAGCCTATTCCTCCCACCTGTGACAGTACCGGACAAGGATGGTGTTAGAATTGAACTTAAAGCATATGAGGAAAAATTTAAGGGGGAGCTAACCGGATGAAGAAAGTCGATAGAATTATTGACGGTTTTGAAAAAGAAATAATTGAGACTATCAGGGAACTTGTGTCAATAAAGAGTGTAAAGGGAGAACCTGAGCAGGGTGCGCCCTTTGGGGTGGGACCAAAACTGGCTCTTGATAAATTTCTGGACATATCACAACGTAATGGCTTCAGAACAGGAATATTCGAGAATATGGTCGGCTGGGCTGAATATGGCAACGCAAAAGACCCGATGGTATGTATCCTTGGACACCTTGATGTTGTCCCGGAAGGAGATGGATGGACCTTTCCCCCTTATGCTGCCGAGACCCATCATGGGAAGATATATGGACGGGGAGTTGTGGATGATAAGGGACCCCTTATATGCTCCCTTTTCGCCCTTAAAGCTGTAATTGAGGCTGGCATACCCCTCAAACACCGGGTTAGGATCCTTGCGGGTACCAACGAGGAAAGTGGAAGCAGCGCAATAAAGAAATACGTAGGAGCTGGACAGGAAATACCTGTCGCAGGTTTTACCCCTGATGCACATTACCCACTTATCAATGGAGAAAAGGGTATCCTCCTCTGTCATTGCCGAACTCCTTTTAAGTCTGAAGGGAAAATCCGGATATTGTCCATGAAGGGTGGAACTGCAGCCAACGTTGTACCAGCTCATTGTGAAACGGTTTTACAAGTTTCAGAGGATATTGTTGAAAAAGTTAGATTCACAGTGAATAACTGGGAGGGACCCAAAGGGACATCCGCTTCTTTATGTGAGGATGCTACAGGAGATCTAAAAATAACGGTTAACGGAGTTTCTGCCCATGGAAGCATTCCAGAGACAGGTATAAACGCGATAGCCTGGACAGTAAAACTCCTTCTTACTCTCGGGATCAGCGGGGAACAGGGGGAAAAACTGAAAACACTCAACAGGCTTATAGGAACTGACAATCATGGGGAAAACCTTGGAATCTGCCTGTACGACAAAGTCTCTCGCTACACATCGCTTTGTTGGGGAACCATTGAAGTAGACGACGGAATAATGGATTTCTCAATAAATCCGAGATATCCCGTAACATATAAGGAAACAGATGTGCTGCCAGCTCTTAAAAGAACTTTTAAAAATGAAGACATATCCCTGTCTGTTGACCAGAAAGCGAACCCGCTTTATATACCTGAGGATAGTGATCTTGTTCAAAAACTTATGAAAGTTTACAGGGATAGAACGGGAAAGGATGAAAAACCTCTAGCAATCGGCGGTGGAACTTACGCCAAAGCTATGCCGAACATCCTGGCTTTCGGCCCCGAGTTTCCAGGCAAATCTTACCATATCCATGAAGCTGATGAATGCTGGGAAATAACGGAGATAATTGAAAATACAAAAATAGTTGCATCTGCCATAATAGAACTGGCACGATAGTTGTTCAGGAGACCCTTTGGTTATAAAAAACAGGGAAGAGTAATTAAAACCCTCCCCTGCAACTATATTTGTTCTACAAGTATTGACTGCTAAAAATGGGGTAGGTTTCCGATAACCAGATTGCAAAGACCCATCATATTTATCTCACTCTGGAATTTGTTCCATGCATCATCACCAGCCAGGGTTCTTTCGGGCTGGCCATAGTTGGTTAGATATACGATAACGAGATCATATTCCGGATCAACAAGGAGAAATGTTCCTGCCCCTCCCATTTTACCAACAGCTTTGGAGGAAACAAGGTCCCCAAAGAATGACCACGGCGAGGAAGCATATTCCCAGAACCAGACCTTGGGTCCGCTCAGGATATATTGAAGATAAGAAGTCGGATCATCAAAAAGGGATGCATTGGAAATCTCTCCTGTCATTTTTTCAACAGTCACCTCACCAAGGATCCTTTTGCCCCCATAGGTTCCCCCATTGAGAAGCATCTCTGAAAAAACATGCATATCCATCGCATTTGAAAAAACACCGTCAGATCCGAGAACCTCTCCCATATAATGTTCAAGATCCTGGGTCAGCTCCCCCCTCAGCCTTCTCCCCCTGTCAGAAACTCCTGTGGCAGCACAGTTTCTCTTGCAGGAAGGATTGAACATGGTGTCTTTCATTCCAAGAGGATGAAAGATAAGTTCACGTGAAGCAGCATGAAGGTCCTGCCCAAGGATCTTTTCAATAACCTTTCCAAATATTCTGCAGGAAACATCACTGTAAAAAACCCTGTTACCCGGACTTGTTACAAGATCCTGGTAATAATGCAGGTTCCAGGCCTGCTTCTGATCATCCTCAAAAGCAGCTTTCTCACAACCGTGAGGATCCTCAAGCGGTATACCTGCTGTAAAGTTCAACATATCCCTTATGGTAACCCTTTTCTTTTCATCATCAGTCCCAAATTCCGGGATAAAAGAAACTACGCGATCTTCGAGGCATAACTCTCCTTCCTGGATCAGGTGGAATGCCAGAGGCAGTGTAACCATTACCTTGGTTATGGATTCAACATTGAAAAGGGTCTCGGAAGTCACTTTTTCAGCCGGAAGCTCTGAACCCTGGAACATATATCCTTCTGAAAGATCCACCAGCACTTCGCCTTTATGTGCTACAAGTACCTGACTTCCTGAATAAAACCCTTTTTTGATCCTCGATGAAACAAAGGATCTTACCTTTTCTCTCATGCCTCTTCACTCTCCGGTTGTATATCTCCGGATTTTGGACGAAGGAAGATCTGGGCAATAACCATTACAGCTATAGTTGGTAAGACCCAGCCTATCCCCTGATCACCTAAAGGAAGAGAGGAAACAAATGAAGTTATGGGATTTCCCGTCATCCCGTAAAAGCTCAACATATCTCCCAGTCCGAAAACAAGAGCCACGATCATACCCACTGTTACTGCCCTCCGTATCCTGTCAAATTTGTAATAAAGAGCAGTCAGAATGAGAACGATCACTGATGGATAAAGCAGGACCAGCCATGGCACCGTATATTTCACTATCCTGCTGAGCCCCACAAGACCAAGGGTAAAACCAATGATAGTACTCGCAATAACTATCACTCTGTACTGAAGTTTATCGCCGGACATCTCTCTGAACATGTCACCGGACATGGACGTAATAGCAGCTGAGGTACTGAGGCAGCTTAGACCCATGATTATGGCAAAGCTCACGAGACCAGCCTGTCCAAGAAGACCTGTAGCTATTTCGGTGGAAAGCACACCGATGGGAGCATCCGGAAAAAGGGAACCCGAAGTGGCACCGAGATAAACAAGCACCGTTGATGTTATTCCAAGCAAAACTGCGGTACCGATCCCAATGATATTAAGGTTCCTGTCCTGAGCCTGCTTTGTAGAAATATTTCTCATGCCCAGCTCATGAAGAACCCACCCCCCGAAAAGAAGAGCTGCAATCGCGTTCATTGTGTTATAGGCATTAAGCATTCCATCCTTCAATGCCGTTGCGGAACCTGGACTGTTTGGAACAGACAATGGGGAAGATATTCCCTTTATTACTAATATCACTACAAAAAGTATCAACGCAGGAGCAAGAAGTTTCCCCAGTTTGTCCATTACGGTGGCTCTTGTATAGGCTATGTAGAAACTCAAGAGAAAAAATACTGCCAGAGAGACCCAAAGCGGGATCCCCGGAAAAAGAGGAAGAACAGCCATCTCATGAGTGGCAGATGCTACACGGGGAAGAATGAAAAAAACCGTAATAAGAATAGGAATGGCAGTATAGATCTTCCCGAAAAAGTTTCCCAGGGTCCTTGTAGCAAGACCGCTCAAAGACTGGTTCTGGTGTGCACATGCAAGATAGGCAAGCCATACACCAACGCTATTTATTATTGCGTAACCCATTGATGCGGTAAACCAGCTTGTACCGGTATCTCTACCGAGAATGGGAGGAAATATCAGATCGCCTACTCCGAAATGGGAAGAAAACATAGCACCGCTTATAAGAACGATTATAGAAACTGGCAACAGATTTTCTTTATTCATGATTTCACACTCCTGTCATAAATTTATTGGGATAGCAAACATACAAATAACTGATATACGGCCCGGCCTCCCCTCTTATCTCAAGACTTTAGATTAAATTTTCACAATCTTGGAATAATGATAATCTATTTCAAAAATACTACATCACCTTGTCTACATTGTCGACCTTTTGAATTTTAACCCCAAATTAAAAAAGGGGCCGGGATATTCTCCCTGGCCCCTGTTAATGAAAACAGAACTACGACTATCTAATAAATATCAGCTATTCTTTTCATAGGCCACCCTGAACCTTACCACTGACTCCTGCATCCTTTTTGAAAGATTTACCAGTACCTCGGAATCATGAGCTATTGTCTCAGCAACTTTGCCCTGCTCTTCCATGGAGGCATTTATATTTTCCACGTTTTTGGCACCCTCCTGGGCAGAACTGGCAATATTCTCCATTGCCGCAGTCATTTCTTCGGTGCTCGCTGACTGTTCCTCCATGGTGGCAGCTATGGTCTGAATACTGTCAGAGATTGTGCCCACCTTTTCCACAACATCCTGAACTGACTGGTGAGTTATTTCCGCCTTCTGGACAAGCTGGTGGACATGAACTCCAGTCTTATTCTGATCTTCCATGGCATTGTCAGTTTTCTGGGAGATCTCCCCGATAACCTTTCCTACCTTGGCTGCAGCTCCATTAGACTGCTCTGCCAACTTTCTAACCTCTTCTGCAACAACAGCAAATCCCTGGCCGGCCTCTCCTGCTCTTGCAGCCTCAATAGCTGCATTCAGGGCCAGAAGGTTGGTCTGATCAGCGATCTGGGTAATTATTTCCACAAAACTTGATATATCCGAGACAGAACCGGCCAGATCATTAATAGCACTTCCAACACTACTGGCTGCATTTTCTACCTCCCTGATAAGGGCCATCATTTCCTCCAGTTCTCTACCCCCCTCATCGGCTGCAGATGATATCTGTGAGGCATGTTCCCCAGCTTCAGATGCTGCCTGTGCGGCAGACTGTGCCCCATTAGAGACTTCCTCAGCGCTGGCATTGGTCTCTTCCACTGAAGATGCAGCCTCCTGAGTTGTAGCAGCTGTTTTGTTCGTTAGAGCAGTAACCTCTTCTATGGCTGCTGTGGACTCTTCTGATGCAGCACTTAGCTCCTCCGCTTTAATACTAACCTCATCAGATACCTGGCGAATTTCCATCACAGACCCGGAAACATCCTGGATCATAGTGTTTATTGCTTCCTTTAACTCCGTGACCTCCCGGATCTTGAAGTTTTCTCCTATCTTTTCAGTCAGATCTCCATTGGCGACATTTTTCATTTTTTCTACTGCAAGAGAAATTGGTCGCGAGACTCTTGCAGCAAGCAAAAGAAGAACAGCAGATATAATAAGAAGGGATATTATACCTGTAATTATCCCGCTGATCGCAATAGCTTGAGCTTCTTCATTTATCTTCTTTTCAGGAATATTTATGTTCAATGACCATGGTCTATCTGTCTCTCCCAGTTGAATAGGCAAATAAAGACGTAACATGTTGTCATCAAAATTAGAGGAAAAAGATCTTTTATTAATAAATTTCCCATTCTTTACAGCTTCAAGATCATCCTTATTACGGAATAGATCAAGCCCCTTGCCAACACGATTTTCTCCCATTGCTGGATCAAGTCCATCACCAACCAGAGTACCTTTATTCGATATAAGAGTGGCATAACCTACATCGAAAGGCCTTATTCCGCTTATCATGGAAGATAAAGCATCAAGTGAAATATCGATACCCACTGCTCCCAGGACTTTGCCATTTCTTTTTACGGGGACTGTTACTGTTGTCATTAGTACTTCTTTTCCACCGACCTCATAGTTAAATGGATCCATTACAACATCACTGCCAGACCTTTTTGCGAGAAGATAATAATCCCCCTTGCCTTCCTGATCATAATCCTCAAGAGCGGTCATATCTATTTGATCCCCTGAACTGTAAACATAGGGAATAAATCTTCCTGTTTGATCATGCAATGGACTGTCCACGAATTTTTCATCAGATCCATCGAATGCACCTGGTTCCCAGCAGGTCCAGATGCCGAAAAAAGAAGGATTCATTTTTAATGTTTTCTGGAGCATTAGAATGACCGAATCCCTGTCGGTAATACCCGTTTCAACCATACTTTCAAGGATCAAACCCAATTCCTCAGCTTTACCCAAAGCATTGTCAAGAAAACTTTTGGTCTGCAGGGCGTAATGACTACCCATTTCCTCCGCGATCTCCCCAGCGTTGCGCAAAGCAAGATTTCGTGCTTTATAAGAAACAATACCGATCGCTACAGAAAAAGCAATAAATGTGGTGACAAGAATAGACATTAGTAAAAGTGAACGCAGTTTTATCTGTTTGTTATTCATTCTTTCTCTCCTCCTTTGGGAAATAACAGTTATTCCTCTTTCTTAATTTATTCAGATTCTCTGACTTCTTATGAAGAACCTCCTTTATAAAAGCTCTCTGGAGAATAGTAAGAGTCCGCAAGAGAAGAAACAAAGTTCATACAAAAATAAACTGAAAATATTCCCATTTATTCCACTTAAATAATTGACTTTTATTTCCAGAGATAATATATTTTACTTATTATGCTTATTATATAAACCGTTTAGTGGTATTTAGCTTATAATATTAGCGTTATTTGTCTATTTTAAAATAATAGGAAGGCAGGCGGGAATATGGACCCTCTGGATAAAGAGATACTCAGCACCCTTGCACAAAACGGAAGGATAACACTGGCGGAACTGGCTCAAAAGACTGGCCTTTCATCCCCCGGAGTATCAGACAGAATAAAAAAACTCGAGCAACAGCACATGATCAAAGGTTTTACAGTCAGGACAGATCCTTCCAGGACAGGTTATCCACTGCTATGTTTTATTGAAATATCACTGAACACACCTTCTGACAGAAAGATCTTTCTTGAGATCGTAAGGAACCTCCCTGAAATACTGGAATGTCATCATGCAACGGGAGACTTTGATTACCTTCTGAAGGTAAGGTGTAAAGATACTGCACATCTTGAAAGAATAATAACCGGAGAAATAAAGGAAAAACTCGAAAGGATAAAAACTCGGACCACAATTATCCTTTCAACTGAAAAGGAGAATTTCTCTCCCTGGGAGGATTAACCCTTATGGTAGATATGGTTCTATGCATGTTATTTTTCAAGGGAGCTCTTATGGGTTTTTCCATTGCTGCACCGGTTGGCCCCATAGGTATAATATGCATAAGAAGGACACTTTCCCATGGTATTATCAATGGTTTTGTATCGGGACTGGGCGCCGCCTCGGCAGACGCATGTTACGGAATGATAGCCGCTGCAGGTCTCACATCACTTGCTTCATTGCTTGTGGACAACTCCAGCCTGATGAGATCCGGAGGAGGAGTCTTTCTCATATATCTTGGCATAAAGACATTGATGACCAGAAAAACTTCAATGACCAATAGACCAGGATCCCCAGTTCCTGGCGTTCTGGCCAGATCTTTTACTTCTGTCTTCTTTCTCACTCTTGCCAATCCCATGACAATTATCAGCTTTACGGCCATATTTGCCGGTCTTGGACTGGGAACTGGTTCAGGCAGCTTACAGGAAGCCATATTTATGGTTATTGGGGTATTCTCGGGTTCAGCTGTCTGGTGGTTCATCCTCAGTTCTCTTTTTGGCCTTGTAAAACTGAAAATGACAGAAGCTGTAATGGTCTGGATAAACAGGATATCAGGGATAATTATAAGCATCTTCGGTATTACTGCCCTTGGATCCCTTTGTTTTTAGTAAAAAAACCGGAATAGATGTTAATTCACTCTTTAGATGTATCAAGAATTGCCATGGCACTTTTCAGATCTTTGTGTATAAGGTACCCATATTTGTCGTACCATCCCAGATTCCTTAACCTTTGTTCCACCTCTGGCTGAACCCCGGCAATGTTCAGGGAAACAAGGTCACTTCTGCAAATCTCCATTAGCTCTTCAAGCTTCATTAGAGCCACACCGTCCATATTGGAAACTTCTGTAAGATCCAGAATTATCCACTCCAGTGACGATTTGTTCATTATCTTTTCATAGACAGGATCTTCGACATAGTGAAAATTGGCAAAATGGAGAGTCCCCTTGCCCCTGAGAATAACTCCCTCCTTAAAAGCACCAGTTTCACCGCATTTGCATAGTTCGGTGAAGCAACCCTTGTTTCTTTCATAACCCCATTCTTCTGCACATGGCTTGATCTGTCTTTTGAGTAGAAGGATTAGAGAGAGAATTATCCCCAGGGTAAGGCCCCACTGGACTCCAACCAGTATTGTTGTAAGAAATGTTATCATAAGTACTGCTCCATCTGCCCTTTCAGCTTTGTACATATACCGAATATCCTCTGTCATGAACAGAGAAATGGCCGAAGACATTATCAGTGAAGAAAGTACTGGCTGGGGAATGAAATAAAAAAGATGTCTGAACATTAAAAGGGTCACCATTACAAGAACCGTTGTTATGAGTGATGATATTTTTGAGATAACTCCCGACCTGTAATTGAAAAGAGTTCTGGCAACTCCTCCCGTAACTACATATCCTCTGACAAAGGAGGATACCAGGTTTGCCAGACCCAACCCCTTTAACTCTTCATCTATACTGAACTTCATCCTTGATCTTGATGCAAGATGACGCGATATGGGGACAGTTTCCATCATTCCCACAACAACAATGGTCAACGTAAGAGGTAATAGATTCGGGATAAGATGCAGCTTATTCATCAGAAGAGGAAAAGAAGGAAAGGCAGTATCAATGTCTCCAACGATCTTTACACCCATTTCGTCCAATCTGAGAAGATAAGTCATAACACTTCCCAGAACTACTACAAGTAATGGTGCGGGAAAACGTGGATATTTCTTCTCCATTACAAGGATCAGAACTATAGAAGTAACACCAAGGCTCAATGATAAAATATTAAGCTCTCTTATATTTATGAAAACCCTGTAAAGTATCTGGATCATTGAACCAACTGGATCAATATCTATACCAAAAACGTGGCGGAACTGACTCGTGAAGATCACCAGAACTGCACCATAGGTAAAACCGTTGATCACCGCCTGTGAAAGAAAGGACATGAGAAAACCTGCTCTTATAAGCCCCGAAAGAAACTGCACCAGACCCACCATGAAAGTCACCAGGAGAACCAGAGAAATATATTCATCTGTTCCAGGAAGTGCAAAATTCGAACATCCCTGAAATATTATGAGAGAAAGCATGGCCACTGGTCCAACTGATACGTATGGTGAAGTTCCAAAAAAAAGATACATCAGTGGGGGTATGGCCGCAGCAGAAAGCCCATAAGAGACTGGAAGACCCGCATTCACAGAATATGCCATTGAAAACGGTATTATTATGGTAGCCATGCTGAAGCCTGTAATAAGATCCCTGGGTGAAAAATGAGCTTTATAGATCATTTTCTTCTGTCCTTTAACGGAATGATCCGAAAAGATATATTACTTTTTCATGCTCTTAAAATATATATCCCGCTTGAATTAAATTCGAGTTTGAAGTAGCCTTTACAAAATTATATCATCTTTGAAAACAGTTAATATTGTCATATGTTTAACATTTACAAGAGGAAAGTTAAGCGCAAATACAAAGTCTGTTAATACAATATATGAGACAATATATCCTGAATACTTTGATCGAAGGGATGATAGCCATGCTGAAACATATCTTTCGAAAATTGACCCTCATTATTCTGATCCTACTCATGCCTGTCCTATTTAATGATCTGGCCTTTTCATCAGAATATGACAAATCCCCGAAAGAACTACAGATCGAGGATCTCAAAAGGTTACCCCAGGATCCCTTCTTCTATCTCCGTGAAAATTATAATAAAAGACTTATATACCAGGATGATCAACTTGAATATCTTTCTGAATTCAGGAAGCTCTATTTCAGCCCATGGTCCCAAAGCAAACCCCGACACGGAATCGATGTTCAAGACTGGATATTCAGGCATTTTGCTCAAAAAAAAGGATATGCCGAAAATCTCAGACCCAGATCAGATCAATGGCTTGATGACCTGAAGACGGAGGCAAACCTCACTGATCTTGGAAGGTTGAACCAGAAAGCTGTAACCGTCAGGGAAACAAACCTCAGGCTACTTCCTACAAACAAACCCTTTTTCTACAACCCTGATCTTCCTGGTGAAGGCTATCCCTTTGATCACATTCAGAATTCCGCTGTCCATACGGGAGAACCAATATTTGTTTCTCACCTCTCGGTGACCGGAGAATGGGCATGGAGTGAAACCTCTTATGCTGCAGGATGGATAAAGATACATGATCTCGCATTTGTAGATGACGAATTTATGAACCGATGGACTTCTGCTCCTCTTGGTGTTTTCATCGAGGATAATATACCTGTTAAGGATCTGAAGGATTCTTTCCATTTTATGGGAAATACAGGAACTATCCTGCCTGTGAAGAAAAAATATATATCAAAAACAGGAGTTATTATTCCCGTCAGAGATACTGATGGAAATGTCCGGGAGGTCACTTCCCTGGTAAATGCCAGAAGCTTTAAAAAACACCCTGTTTCTGCTACTGGCTGGAATATCGCCATGGTTTGCAACAGTTTTATGGAAAAACCATACGGATGGGGAGGCTATCTTGGTAATCGGGACTGTTCTGCAACTATCAGGGATATTTTTCTTCCCTTCGGTATCTGGCTTCCCCGAAATTCTGCGGCACAATCAGAATCAGGGATCAATTTGAGCCTCAAAAAGATGGGAGACAGGACAAAAAGTCTGGCAATACTAAGGGAAGGCAAACCCTTCATCACCCTCGTCAACAAAAGAGGGCACGTAATGCTTTATCTTGGCTCATACAGAGGGGAACCGGTGATACTCCACAATACCTGGGGACTGAAAACCCTTGATAAGGGCCTTGAAAGTCGTAAGATCATCGGGAAAACAGTAATTACAAGCCTCAAACCGGGGAAAGAACTGGTTGACATTCATCCCGAGGGTCTCCTCATAGACTCCATTACCGGGATCACTCTTCTGGGTGGAATAAAATAAAGGGACTGTTCCTGAAAACTAAAATAAAACTCCCCTCGGGATTTTCACAAGGTTTTAACCAGAAATCCCGGATATTCCAAGGGAAAACTAATATAACAATGCGTTGGAGAACATTAGTCCAGCTGCAATAAGAGTAGTCAGGGCAAATACCATCTTAAGGGACTCTGGCTTTGTTTTAAGGGCAAGCCTGCTGCCAATGATACCTCCAGTCATAGCAGTTGCAAGCTGTGGAAGAACCCAGCTCATGTCTATTCCTCCACCTGCAAGATGTCCCAGGAAGCCCATTCCTGCTGTTGCTGCGACCATAACCGATGCAGTCCCAACAGCCACATGCATGGGAATACGGCAACCCAGTACCATGAGCGGGATCAGAAAAGAACCTCCGGAAACACCTACCATTCCGGCAACAAACCCCGTTGCAAGAGCTACCGGAAGGGCTATCCAGAAATTGATCACATAGTCCTCTTCACCAAAGCTTATACGCCAGAAACCAAACCCCGAAGGAAGTTCTCCTTTTCTCTCCCTGACTTTAACGAGCATGAATATTGAGGCTATTACCAGCATAACGGAGAAAACAAGTTTGAGACTTGTTCCTGAGAAATGGCTGGCTGAGAGGCCTCCCACAAATGCCATTAAACTGGTGGTCAAACCTATGAATATAGCCATATGCCATGAGACTGTCTTGTTTTTATTAAAGATAAACATGGCTGCCATGGACGTCGCGAACATTATCAGCTGACCGGTCCCGGCTGCCAGTCCCATGGATGCCCCCGCCGCTACCTGGATAAGGACATAGAAATTTCCCCCGCCCCTGCCGGCCATGGTCATAAAAACAGCTACAAGGAAGGTAGCCATAGACACTATAACTATCTGCAAGATAAGATACCTCCACTAAATTGAATTGATATCTATTATTGATAACTGAACAATAATACTCCTGAATTGCAGGTTGTCAAAAACAGGTTAAAAACTATTTATTACTGTATTAATGCTCTCTGAAGCGGGAGAAAAATATATACAGAAAAAGAATTAGACCGCTCAATACTGTAACCATTGTTACAAATAAATGGCTGTAAAAAAACCTTTTTAGAAAGGGCAGGCATTTAATGTCTTTAATTCTGTATATTCCCCAGGCTACAGGCTTTTAGTCTCAGTTGCAGCAGACTTTCTGAGCATATCCAGAATCTTTTGAGACATTATGAACACACCGCTTATGAACGTAACGGCTGCAACAAATAGATACAGAAATCGGATAGAGGGATTATTGAATACATATCCAACAAACTTCTGAAGGTTAGGTGCCAGAAACTGGCCAATATATATTGTAGCCGAAAGAATTGACGTGGCTTTCACAGAATAGGATCTTGGGATCCCCTGGGTCGCCTTGAGGAAAAACACCGGGTACATTGACCTGTTGCCAAAGCCTGTAATGAAAGTTGCTCCAAAGACGAGGGCTATTACTCCGGCATTATTAAGAAGCAGAAAACCAATACTTATCACAAATAGCATTGAAGGGACAAAAAATCTTCCAGTAAGCCTGAGGGTTCTGGGAAGGAACAGTCCTGCAAATATACCGCCTGTTGTAGCAAAGGCTATGGCAAATCCAGCCACCCTTGAGTCTCCAAGGACATTGTCCTTTAGAAAAAGTGCCATTGTCGGAGTATAAATAAAAAGGAGAGTGCTTAAAAGGAGCATTAAAAAGGCAACCTTATAAACATGTTTTGGAAAAGGTGTTTTTATTTTACCTTCGTCTTTTTCTACCATGTCCTTTTTATCTGGAAGGAAAAGAGCTATCATAATAAATACAGGCACACCGCAAAGATATATCATAAAAGGAAAACGCCAGGAAAAGGTGGCAAGATATCCCGAGGTGATGAGGGCGAACATTCCTCCCACCATGTTGAGAGAACTCGACAGACCCATTAGCCTTTGCCTCTCCTCTCCCTCAAAAAAATCTGCTATCAGTGCCGTAGAGAATGGGATCACCATTCCCAGTCCGACTCCCAGCACTGCCCTGAGGAACAGAAGTACATAGATATTATTGACCATGCCTCCTGTGACACCGGATATCACAAAGAGAAAAAGGCCGACTACCACTACCCTTTTTTTAGTAAATCTACCCGCCAGCCACGTTGCTGCAACAAGTGAAGGTATTATTGCAACTGCATGCATGACAACTACGAACTGAACGATATATCTGTCTACATTGTAGAAATATTCCTCTATCTCTCCCAGAGCAGGCGCCACGGCAGTTGTTGAAATGATCGTAAGAAGAGACAGGGACAGTATTGCAGGTTTAAGCATGTTTATCATTATGGCTGATTCTCCAGTTCTTAAACTCCCGGGTTCTGATAAAAAACATCGGATCGTACGGGGCAGGTACAGTGCATTATGAAGTATCATAACAGAACAGTCCTTTTTATCCATCCAAAAAGCGACACTTACTGAAAAAGACTGTTAGAATATACAAAGACAAGTTTATACTAATACTGGAGGCATGGAAATGGATGAATATTACCAGGAAATAGTTGAAGCAGCTGCACATATGGCAACATATAATGAGGAAAATTACCATTTTTGCAGCCAGGCAACTCTTTCGGCACTAATGCAGGCCTTCGGTATGCATGACCCTGATGTACTCAGATCTTCAACCGCTTTCGCAGGCGGAGTTGCAAGACACGGCAATGTATGCGGAGCTGTAAGCGGATGCCTTATGTTCCTTGGCCTTCTGGCGGGAAGAGACGACCTTGAAATGAAGGATCAGGCAACAAGGGGAATGGAGTATTTCACCAGGTTTTACGACAGATTTGAAGAGCGATACGGAACCACCATCTGCAGAGAGATCCTGAATAAACTCTTTGGAAGGGAATTTGATCTTACCTCGGAGGAACAGAGAGAGGAACTTCACAAAATAATGGTGGAAGTACCTGAGGGATGTCACAATGTCTGCGGGGAAGCTGCCCGTATCGCCGCAGAAGTAGCAGTGGAAATACTCGAAGCAGGGCATCCTTTTGCAAATTCCATAGTAGGAATTTAATAATATCCGTAAAAAGGCATATTAATAGAAAGAGGGCTGTCTTTTAAATGGACAGCCCTCTCTGGTTTTCAGGCCAGTCCGCAGAACTCCATTACAGCAAGGAGGTAAGTCCTGAAACCCTCTTCAAGTTCAGTGAAGGTGATATATTCCTCTGGACCATGGGCCCTTACCAGGTCACCAGGACCGCAAACAACGGTTGGCATATTTCCGTAGTGTTTGAAGAGAGCTGCATCAGTCCAGCCATGTTTGTTTGACAATACAGCAGATTTTCCATGTACCCGGGAAAGGGCATTCTTTATTGCTTCAACTATGGGTTCATCAGGAGATGTTTCCAGTGCTACGTGTTCATACCTGTTCATAATTCCTATATCAAGAAGACGAAGTTCTGCCTTGAATGTTGGATCTTCTTGTGAAAGCTCATCTATAACGTCCTGGTATTCTCTCATGATAGTAGCGACAGATTCCCATGGAAGATAACGGCGGTCCATTTGAACAATACAGTTCCCCGCTACAGTACTGGGCTGAAGACCACCCTCAATTTTGCCAAAATTCATTACCGATGGTCCCATATGGGGATGATAGCGTTCTCTCAGGGAAGGAACTATCCTTTCCTGGACCCTGGTGATAAACTTTGTGGCCTGAAGAATGGCATTGACACCCTCATCTGGTACCCCTCCATGGGCCGTCTTACCAGAAAATTCCACCTCAAGCCACTCCAGGCCTCTATGACCTATGGAATAGCAGCTCCCGGAGGGTTCACCTACGATAACTCCATCTGTCCTGAAACCGGATTCAATAAGGGACTCTGCCCCATCACTGTTGGTCTCTTCAGCCAGCAGGCCGGTAAAGAAAAGATCCCCCTCAAGTTCTATCCCGGAACGTTTGAAAGCTGCCAGGGCGAGAAGCATACAAGCATCTGGTCCTTTCATGTCAACAGTTCCCCTGCCCCATACACGGCTATTCTCTATTCTGCCTCCAAAGGGATCGACTTTCATATTATAGGGAGGGACAGTATCAAGATGCCCGGCGAGGGAAAGACTTCTCCCGCTCCCTTCCCCCTTGAGGCATGCAATGATATTGCATCTTTCTCCTTCCACTTCTTGTAGCTCATAGGGAATATTTTCGGAATCAAGAAATTCTGCTACTGCCCTGACTATTTCGACCTCCTTTAAAGGCACATCCCAGTGGCTGGGTATCTGTACCAACCTGCTTGTCAATTCAGCAAGTTCAACGTTCGATACACTACTTACGAGCTTTTGAAGCATCATATCCATGGCAGATGAACACCTCCGGCAATGTAAAGTAAAAGAACAGTGTATCCTTCAACTCCAGAATTTTAAATATATTCAGGCAAAGAGACGGTGTTTTCCATTTGAAACTTTCTTAACTAATATTTCAGCTATTCTGATCCGTTTCTAAAACAGGCCCCTTCCCCATTATCATTTTTCCTTTGAAATATCTGACCCAGGACCTTTTTGACTCCTCTTTCAACCATTTCTCAACACCCATTTTTCCCATTCTGCAGGAATTGTAGACTTTAAGGTTGTGAGGGAGCCTTTCAGCCTGGTCCGAAGCCGGGCTAAGCTTTTCACAGGGGAAATCGGGACACTCAAAACAGAAATCTACACCCATTTCCTTTGCACAGGATGCGGTGGCACATTCAGAAGGACAAATGTGAGACCTTTCCCCCGAACGGCATCCATGGCAGACAACTTCTTCAGGTTTGAGACCCGTACTTGCCATCATCTTTTTCCTGGTTTCATCAGTTATGTTCTTCTCGTATAAAGGGCAGTGAATGCAATCCAGCCCGCATGGAGCTATAGCCTCACAAAGTTCAGCTTTTTTCATGTTCTTCCCTCCTGCTGATCATATTATTGCAATTTTTCAATAATATCTGGATTATTATGATAGAAAAATTATATAACAGTATTGTAAAAAAACTCTCAACAAATATTTGGATATAAATTGAAATCCTTTGCGTTTCTTGACAAATATGGGTCATAGTGGCAGAACTATATGATATATCTTTTCTCTTCATCTCTTATTTCCTGATCAGCAGTTTGACAAAAAAACACTCATATATTTTTTCACGACGGGAGGAAGAAATAATGCTTTACAGGACAATGCCTGCAAATGGTGATCAGCTTTCAATACTTGGTTTTGGCTGCATGAGGCTACCCAGAAACCAGGACGGAACTATCAACGAGAATAAAGCTGCAAGTCTGGTCCGCCTTGCGATAGACAGAGGGATCAATTACATAGATACAGCATGGCCATATCATGATGGAGAGGGAGAACCCTTTGTAGGAAAAGCTCTTCAGGATGGTTACAGGGACAAGGTAAAACTGGCCACAAAGCTTCCCTGCTGGCTCGTAAAGGAAAGATCTGATATGTATGACCTTCTGGACAGCCAGCTTGAAAGACTTCAGACGGACCACATAGATTATTACCTCCTTCATGCTCTTTCAAAGCAGAGCTGGAACAATATCAGGGAACTCGGGGTAATTGAATTTCTTCAAGATGCAAAGGAAAAGGGAAAGGTTATAAATGTTGGATTTTCATTCCATGATGACCTGAAAACTTTTAAAGATATCGTTGACTTTTTTGACTGGGACTTCTGCCAGATACAATACAACTATCTTGATACCGAATTCCAGGCGGGGACAGAGGGGCTCAAATATGCAGCCTCCAGAGAACTGGGTGTAATAATCATGGAACCACTCAGAGGCGGAAGTATTGTCAGAACAGTTCCTGAACCCGTACAGTCTATATGGGATGAGGCGGAAATAAAGAGAACACCGGCAGAATGGGGACTGAGATGGCTATGGAACCAGCCAGAGGTTACAGTTGTCCTTTCCGGAATGAACGAAGAGGAACAGCTAAATGAGAACATAGCCTCCGCAAGTAATGCAGAAGTTGATATCCTCACCAGCCATGAGCTTGAACTGATCCGCCGGGCAGGGGCAAAATATCACGAATTGACAAAGGTAGGATGCACCGGTTGCGGTTACTGCATGCCCTGCCCTGCAGGGGTAGACATACCCACATGTTTCGAATTCTACAATCGCTATCATCTCCTGGGCCAGGAAGATCCAAAACGCCAGTATTACTTCTGGCTTAGCGGAATAATGGGCAAAAAAGCACACGCATCACTCTGTGTAAAATGCGGCAAGTGCATGGAAGTCTGCCCTCAACATCTGAAAATACCTGATCTGCTCGAGAATGTTGCAGAAGACCTGGAAGGTCCGGAATTTGAAAAGAATTAAAAACATTACCTGTTAAAAGAAATAAAAAGGCCTCCGGATCCGGAGGCCTTTTTATTTCTTTTTATTCTTACTTACTCAAATTCCTTGAGCATTTTTTCGTATTCATCGGCCCTGTCTTTAAGAATATGGTAGCAGTGGTCATCCGTGGGGAATTGACCAGTTTTTACATCGTTCACATATTCCTTGAAAGCATTTATTTCTACCTCGGCAACATTGGCATACTTCTTAACGAACTTGGGCGTAAATGCTTCGAACATACCAAGCATATCTCCACAGATCAGAAGCTGTCCATCACAAGGACCGCCCGCACCTATTGAATAAACGGGGATATCCAGCTTTTTCGCTATGAACTGACAGAGCTCCGGCGGGACTGCTTCGAGAAGAAGTGCCCAGGCTCCGGCCTCCTGGATAGCAAGAGAATCCTCGATCAGTGCCCTTGCGCTCTCCGGATCTCTTCCCTGAGCCTTGAATCCGCCTAAAACACCTGAACTCTGGGGGGTAAGGCCAATATGTCCCATTACAAGTATCCCAGCATCTGCAATTGCCTTCATCTTGGAGATTATACGTTTGCCGCCTTCAAGCTTGACTGCATCCATGTCCGCCTCTTTAAGAAACCTTCCGGCATTGTAGACTGCATTTTCATCGGAGATCTGATAGGACATAAAGGGCAGATCCCCTATGCAGAAAGTGTCAGGTGCTCCTCTTCTTACTGCCTGGGAATGACGAATGCAATCCTCCATAGTTACAGGTATCGTCCCCTGGTATCCAAGAACTACCATTCCAAGAGAATCTCCAACGAGGATCATGTCCATTCCTGCCTGTTCCACAAAGGAAGCTGTCGGGAAATCATAGGCTGTAACCCATGCAACCTGTTCCCCTGCTTTCTTCATTTTAATAAAATCAAGTCTTCCTTTTTTCTTTGCCATTTCAAATTCCTCCCTGATATTTATTTTTTGTTTTCAATAATGCCCTGGTATTTCAAAACTTGTCCTTTTAGAAGGAACTGAATCCGAACTCCTCGGAAATTTTCCTGGTGACCTCTCCAACAAGTTCGATTATCCTGTTCTCCTCTTCAGAACCACTAAGATATCTGTACCTCGGAAAAGCTACGCTTATTGCTGCCATAGGTTCTCCTTCATAATTTCTTACTGGAGCGGCTACACATGCAAGGCCCGGAATAAGCTCCTCGTTATCATAGGCATATCCCCTTCTACGGATCATTTTTAACTGTGCAAGAAGCTCGTCAAGTGAACTTACCGTGTTTGAGGTAAAGGTTTTGAATTCCTGGTCCTTGAAAAGAGAGACCACTTTCTTTTCCGGAGTAAAAGCAAGAATTGCTTTTCCCAGGCTGGTTGAATATGCAGGGTAGCTCCTCCCTACACCAAGATCAGCTTTTATGACTTCCGTACTCTCGATCTTGTCTACATAAAATATCGAGGATCCCTCAAGGACAGCCAGATTGACTGTTTCCTTAGTATTCTCTGCCAGATACTCCAGATAAGGATTAACCCGCCTGATAAGTCCGGTACGGTCCACCTCCAGCGTTCCCATTTCAAAAAGCTTGAAAGTATTTGAATACTTGTGATTGAGGGGATTCTGTTTTACATATCCCTTGTATCTGAGGGTATTTATCAACCTGTAAACTGTACTCTTATCAAGACTGAGAGATGATGCTACCTCGGTTATACCAAGTTCCTTTTTCTGATTCAGACATTCAATGATCTCAAGAGCCCTGATCACCGACTGTACATGATTTTCCCTCTTCATATAGCCATCTCCTGATGTTTCATTATATGATATACATGTTTTATATCACAAAAATAATAATAAAACTTATGATCCTTCGTGTCAATTAAAAAACTGCCCTCAAGGACCTTCTTTAAGTCCGAGAGGGCAGTTCAAAAACAGATTTTCGGTTATAAGGAGAACTCATGATGGCAAATGGGCACCAATATTTGCAAGGTGAAGCTGGATCTTGTCAATTACCTTGTTGAGGGTCTTATCGATGGAATCAGCACTGTTACGAATAGTACTTGCCTTTGTATATATGTCGGAAGCATTTTTCATTGCGGTAGTAATATTTTCGAGTTCCGCATTTATATATTCAGGATCAACTGTCTTTTTCTCCTCTTCCCTTGATCTCGCTGCTATGAGAGTACGGGCGATCCTGTAAGCAGCCTCAAGAAAAAGAAGTTGCTCACCGTCCATCAGCTTTTTTTCATCAACTGTAACGATGAAATCATTTCCACGTCTGTAAAAATCACCTGCTTCTATCGGTTCATACCCTTTGCAGAAAAGAAAAATACCGATCTCTGCCCCTCTGTTCTTCTTCGCCCTGTCAAGCTCATCCAGAGTTTTCTTCATGTTATAACTGGCTGCTTTTTTTGCCTCAAAAACTATAACCTTACCTGGAGCACGGCTTGTTTCTCCAAGTCTTGCTATGTAATCCCCAACCTTTTCATATGCAACAAGACCCTTTAAACCTGAAACATTTTCGGAATCATCATCCAGCTGCCTTGAGAGAGAAGCTAGATACTCGTAGAGGCAGTTTTCAAAATCATGACCTTTGCTGGTTCCCCTGATCGCCTCTTCAGATCTGCCTTTTTCTGTACCAAGTATCTCCCTTATCTCGCTATAATGGTCTACAGTTATCTTCTGAAGTTTTTCTATCTCCTCACGGATGCTTCGTTTAAGCCGGCTTAAAGAACTGTCTTCCTCGTCCAGAGAAAAGGATGAAAGGATCTGACGTGAATTCTCCCTAAGAATCTCATCCACTGCTTTTTCAAGCCTTGTGACCAGTCCCTGCCTGTTAAGGGGATCCATCTGGCGACCGATATAGCTCTCGGGACCTACTTCACCTTCAAGTATATTCACCAGTTTTCCCTTCTCGGAACTGAAATAGTTCTCAAGTATCCTGGAAACTTTGCCATCCTCTCCAAAGTGCTTTTCAATAAAAAGAGGAACCGAACCGTTGTCTGTTTTGAAATATTCCTGCATTCTTTCCTGGATCTCTTTCCTGAAATATTCCACGTTACTTTTCAGGTCTTCCTCAACTTCTCTGAATTTTTTCTCCACAACCCTGGTATCAAGGGTTGGAGAGGCTGATTGTATGGCAATTACCCCGACCTTTATAGCTTCACCTGCTTTTGCAGATCTTTCATCCTCGGGGAAATCCTGAAGATACTCCACCACGACCGGGTCTGTTATATGAAGGGTCAGAAGCATTTCTCCGTTATCTTTTTTCCCCTCAACTTGAGATGTCATTAAGGTCTACCTCCTTCATGGGACGACAAGTTACATTGCTGTGTTCAAGGTCTCCCATCAATCATTGTAGATCATTTAGGATATCAAGAACAATTCATATCTCAGAAATACAAACGGGTGGGCAAAACATTTTCTTTGTTTCAAAACAGTTCAGAGATCATTTTTATTCAAGACCCGGATTAACCCTGAACTTATTTTCGCAAAGTTTTCACCAGTTCAATCAGGATCAGAGAATAACATTTTTAATATTTTTTAAATCTTATTTTGTACCAGGTCATAACAGTACAAAGACCCTTCCTTTTCCTGTTCCCTTTTCATATCATTCGTGTCTAAGTGCTTCGATAGGACTCAGTAGAGACGCTTTCCAGGCTGGATAATAACCGAAGAAAATACCGACAAATGCTGAAAATCCAAAGGATAGAATTATTGAATCAGGGGAAACCAGCACAGTCCAGCCAAAGCCGCTGGAGATGACCCATGATCCACCTATTCCAAGGACAATACCTGTTATCCCTCCGAGCATTGACAGAATAAGTGCCTCTACCAGGAACTGAAGCTGTATATCTTTTCTTTTAGCTCCAATAGCCATTCTGATGCCGATCTCCCTGGTCCTTTCGGTAACGGATACAAGCATAATGTTCATTATGCCTATGCCACCTACCAGGAGTGACACTCCTGCCACAGCAATTAAAAGCATTGTCATGACATTGGTGGCACTCTTGGCTGATTCTATGAACTGGGTCAGGTTTCTTACCGTAAAATCATTTTCCTCTCCAGGCCTTATTCTGTGACGAACAGTCAGGAGATTTTCGATCTGCTGCTGCGCTATCTCCAGGTGATTTTCGCTTACAGCCTTTACGGATATCATTGCAACACTATCCGGCCTGGGAGAACTGAAGATCCTTCTCAAAGCAGTACTCACAGGAACAATAATAACGTTATCCTGATCATCACCCCTGGAACTTTCTCCAAGTTCCTCAAGGACCCCGATAATCATCATTGGAACTTTTTTGACTCTGATAACCTTTCCTTCCGGATCCTGACCGCCAAAAAGTTCCCTTAGTATTGTCTGCCCCACCACACATACTTTTGTTGCACCCCGAACGTCCTGGTCAGTAAAAACCCTTCCTGAAGCAAGCTCCCAGTCCTGAACAGCAAAATAATCCGGTGTAGTTCCTGTAACCCTGGCCGGGTAGTTAGCATTACCGTAGACAATCTGGGCATTGCCATACGAGACCGGAGCGGCGTAGGCGACGGCGCTGCTGTGTTCTGCAATGGCATAGGCATCACCGATAACGAGGGTATTTATTGTCCCTCTCGTTGCACTGCCCGGTCCTCTCCCTGTTCCGGGCCTCACCATGAGGATATTTGTACCAAGACTGGCGAATCTCTCGGCGATCTCTATGTTGGCGCCGTTTCCAACGGCAAACATTATGATCACCGCCATTACTCCAATTACTATGCCAAGCATGGTAAGAGCCGATCTTGTCTTGTTCGCCTTCAGAGCACGGATAGATATCCTGACCGTTTCCAGTACATTCATCATGCTCTTTGCACCAGCTCATCGCTAAGCAGCTTGCCATCCATGAACCGGATTATCCTTTTGCCGAAATCTGCCATGACAGGTTCATGTGTCACCTGGATTATTGTCTTTCCCATCTGCTCATTCAGGTTTACAAAAAGCTTCATAACTTCTTCACTGGTGTGGCTGTCAAGGTTTCCTGTAGGCTCGTCAGCCAGGATCAGAGGGGCGTCGTTAGCAAGGGATCTTGCAATGGCGACTCTCTGCTGCTGACCTCCTGAAAGCTGATGAGGCTGGTGAAATGACCTGTCTTCCAATCCAACCTTCTCCAGAGCCTCCATGGCCCTCTTCTTTCTCCTGGAGGCTTTGACCCCCTTGTAAAGCATGGGAAGCTCGACATTTTCAAGGGCAGACATACGGGGAAGAAGGTTAAAACCCTGAAAGACAAAACCAATAGTGTGTTTGCGAATATCCGCCAGCCTGTCGATCTTGAGGGTACTAACATCAATACCGTCAAGCATGTAACTTCCGTCACTGGGATTATCAAGGCATCCTATTATATTGAGAAGGGTAGATTTCCCTGAGCCTGAAGCTCCCATGATGGAGACAAATTCACCTTTTGCTATTGAAAAGGATACCCCCTGGAGAGCGTGGACCTCGACTCCTCCAAGACAATAGGTCTTTCGGATGCTATCTACCTGGACCAAATCCAAATATAGACCCCCCTGCACCTGATTCCTTAAATCCCGCTACAGATATCACGGCTACCAAACCCTCACTGATATCGCCTGAAACTTCCGTATACATTCCGTCAGAGATACCTGCAGAAACCGGGACCTTCACAAAAGATCCGTCCTGATATTTCCAGAGAAAGCTGCCGGAGCTTATATTCAGGTCTTTTTTCCTTCCCCTGCCTGACCCTTTACCTGATCCCGAGGATTTTGGCACATCTGCGACAGGAGCAACTCCAGTTTCTATCTCCGGAGGCTGGAATCTCAGGGCTGCGCTGTTTACTTTCAATATGTTTTCTCTCTTTTCCGATATCACAGAAATATTCGCAGTCATACCTGGCATCAGCTTAAGTTCAGGATTATGGACCTTTACTATGACAGTGTATGTAACCACGTTACTTTCAGTCTTGGGAACAAGCCTGATCTCACCAACAGTACCGTTGAAAAAAAGATCCGGGTAGGCGTCTACAGTGAATTCGACTTTTTGTCCTTTTTTGACCTGACCGATATCAGCCTCGTCAATATCTGCTTCCACCTGCATCCGGGAAAGGTCCTCTGCTATTGTAAAAAGTGTGGGAGCACTCTGGCTCGAATTTACGGTCTGACCCTCATCTATGGCCCTGTCAGTAACAACACCATTAATTGGGGAAAGGATCTTCGTATATCCAAGGTTAGTCTCGTTATACTGAAGATCTGCCTTTGACTGAGCCAGTTTTGCCTTCGCAGATTCGAGTTGGGCAAGAACAGATTCATATTCTGTCTGCGCCGAATCGAGCTCACTCTCTGCAATAAGGTCCCTTTCGAAGAGATCCCTGTTCCGGTCCCGTGTTTTTCTTATGTTTGCGAGCTTTGCCTGGATCTCCCTCAGGTTAGCCTTTGCAACAAGGAGATTTGCTCTTGCCTGACTTACCCTGGAAGAGAGAAGGGATGGGTCTACCTCTGCCAGAAGATCTCCTTTTTTTACCTCTGAATTGTAGTCCACGTGAATTCTATCTATAGTACCCGATACCTGTGCACCAATGTTTACAGTATTAACCGCCTGAAGGGTTCCGGTTGCCGACACCGCCTTGATCAGGTCTCCACGTGTTACTTTAGTTGTGTCAACTATCAAAGAAGTACTCCTGCTGTTACTGAAGTAAAGATATCCCCAAATCCCTGCAGCTATGACAAGGAACAGTATAAGAAGTTTTTTCATTCAATAATTCCCCCTGTTGCTTTTTCCAGGGCTGCAAGTGAAAGCCAGTAATCATAAAGGGTAGTGTAATAGCTGTTCGTGGCGGAAATGTAGTTCTCCGTCGCGTCCGTTACTTCAACAGGTGAACCCACTCCAACCTCGTATCTTCCATTGGCAAGCTCAAGATTCTGCATAGCCTGATCAACGGTTTTTGCAGCGGTATCTATCGCTTCTTCGGAATCATGAACTTCCATGTAGGCTTTTTCAACCTCAAGGACCACATCCTGCTCGAAGGCTGCGAGTTTAGCCTCAGCTTCCTCTACCCTGTACCTTGCTTCCCTGGTCTTTTCCCCCGCAAGCCCCTTGTCGTAGATCGGAACACTGACAGAGATCCCGAGGTAGAGATCTTCATTTCCTGTAAAATCGCTATCTCCCCATGAATAACCTGCATTTGCTTTTAAAACCGGGTTATTTGCCTTTGCCGCCAGCAAAACCGACTCTTTCGCAGAAGTCTTCTCAATTCTTCCAGACCTGAGCTGCGGTCGCATTTCGAGGGCTATGGAAAGGATGTACTCAAAATTCAGTTCTATCTGCTTAGGTACGAGCATGTCCTCAACGCTGAAGATGGGCGCTTCCGGGAAACCTATGGCATTTTTTAGTGATGAACGGGCTGTCCTGACACCAGTTCTTGCCTTCACAAGCTCCAGCTCTTTTCTGCTAAGGTCGACTTCGGCAGTCGTCACATCATACTTTGGGACCCTGCCAACTTCATAAAAACCTTCAGCCTGCTCAAGGCGGTGTTCATATAACCTCACGGCCTCCAGTGCAACCTCCTCTGTTTTAATGGCTTTCAACAGGTTGAAATAAGCCTGTTTAACTTCATATAACAGGCCTTGCACAACGGCGTCATAATCAACCTCTGAAACCTGCAGCTGAAGATTTGAAATGGATGATTCAAGCCTGGTTTTTCCTCCGTCACTTAATAGGGTCGAAACTGACACATTGCTTGAATACCTTCCGAAACTTTCATTCGTTACAGAGCGACGATTATAACTGCTTGAAAGCCCCACTTCCGGATTCCATACCGTCTCGACCTGGTAAACCCTGCTCTGCATGGCCTTGATGACAGCCTTGGCCCCCCTGATATCAGGATGCCTCTCAAGGGAGATCTCCAGACACTGGTCAAGGGTAAGGACCTGCCCCTCATGGATATCCGCCGCATAAGAAACGGAAGTAATTAATAAAATGGCGAATACAAATAAAGACAAAAACTTTTTCATGGTGAACCTCCTGGCAAAACAGTATTTGCAGGTATTAATTCCAGAAGAAGTATATATCGCAAGATGTTAAGATGAGGTTCAGTAATGTTAAGAAATGTAAAGAAAGAAATATAAAAACGGGGTTTCCTTTTATCCTCAGGAAAACCCCGTTTTTATATTTTTTAATATCTGCGTATGTTCTATGTTCAACGGAATGCCGCTCCTGATGAAATAAACAGATCGCAGTTACAGGGATTTTTGTTGCAGGTCAGCCCGCAATAACTGCAATGAAGATCAGTGGATCTTTCCCCGTATTGGCAATTGAGTGTCCCTCTCCTCTGGGGCATACCATAACATCTCCCCGCTTGATCTCTACATCTCTTCCGTTATCACTGTAAAGACCATAACCGGAAAGGATCTGATACATTTCCTCATCATTTTCATGAATATGGTATCCAATGGAGGAACCGGGATCAAGATTTACTGTTGCTACCATATTAAAGGAACTTCCCTCGATCTGGGTTTCCCCATCAAGAGAAAAACCCAGGGAAACCTCACCCTTACCTCCGCGCATCTCTGACCTGCAGACTTTTTTCATATCCTCTTCTCTAACGATCACTTTTATCACCAACCATTTAAAGATATTTTCCCAAAACCTGACCAGAATTCTTAAATTATAAAATTCATACACATAATACCAGTCTAACTTTAATCATTATACCCTTCCAGAAAAGCAACAATTGTTTTTAAAGACTATAATGATGTATCATATTATTAACCTGATAGTACAGTGGAGGTTATATCATGAAATTATGGCCGGGCAAACCTTATCCTCTGGGTGCCACATATGACGGGATGGGAACAAATTTTTCCCTTTTTTCAGAAGTTGCTGAAAGGATTGAACTTTGCCTTTTTGATGATCAGAACAATGAAACAAGAGTAGATCTTCCTGAGCTTAACGCTCTATGCTGGCATGGTTATGCACCAGACATTGGTCCTGGACAACGCTATGGATACCGGGTTCATGGTCCATGGGATCCTTCTAAAGGATACAGGTGCAATCCTTCAAAACTGCTTCTTGATCCATATGCCAAGGCCGTGGAAGGAGAAGTAACGTGGAACGAGGCTGTGTTTTCCTATCACTTAAAAGGGAACGAAAACGATATAAGCGAGCTGGACAGCTCTGCCTTTGTTCCAAAGAGCATAGTGATAAACCCGTTCTTTGACTGGGAGAACGACAGGCCTCTGGAAAAACCCCTCAACGAAAGCCTTATTTACGAGGTTCACGTAAAGGGCTTCTCCGCCGCATGCCCTTCTATTCCGGAAGAAGTAAGAGGAACATACTCTGCGCTCAGTCATCCCTTTGCAATAGAATATTTCAATGACCTGGGAATAACAGCAGTCGAGCTTTTGCCTGTTCATCAGTTCGTCCATGACTCTTACCTTATTGAAAAGGGACTTCGCAACTACTGGGGATATAATTCCATAAGCTACCTTGCCCCCCATAACGAATACTCGGGAATAGGCCAGAAGGGAGGCCAGGTACAGGAATTCAAGCAGATGGTCAAGCACCTCCACAAAGCAGGAATAGAAGTCATTCTGGACGTGGTCTACAACCATACTGCCGAAGGAAACCACCTTGGGCCTACCCTTTCCTTTCGTGGTATAGACAACACAGCATATTACAGGTTAATGGCAGATGATCCAAAGTACTACATGGATTACACGGGAACAGGCAACTCCCTTAACATGAGAAACCCCCACGTACTCCAGATGATCATGGACTCATTAAGGTACTGGGTCACGGAAATGCACGTAGACGGTTTTCGATTTGACCTGGCCTCCACCCTTGCTCGAGAACTCCACGACGTCGACAGGCTCTCCTCCTTCTTTGACCTTGTCCAGCAGGATCCTGTCATAAACCAGGTCAAGCTGATTGCAGAACCCTGGGACGTTGGGGAAGGAGGTTACCAGGTAGGTAATTTCCCTCCACTGTGGTCCGAGTGGAACGGAAAATACAGGGACTGTGTAAGAGATTTCTGGCGTGGTCAGGATCAGACCCTTGGGGAATTTGCTTACCGTTTTACAGGAAGTTCCGACCTTTATGAAAACAACGCAAGGCGTCCCTTCGCCAGCATTAATTTTATAACAGCCCATGACGGATTTACAATTAACGACCTGGTCTCCTATAACGAAAAACATAATGAGGCGAATGGAGAAGATAACAAGGACGGGGCAGAAGACAATAGATCCTGGAACTGCGGAGCTGAAGGACCGACAGACGATCAGGATGTAAAAAAACTGAGAGACAGACAGAAGAGAAACTTCCTGTCCACCCTGCTTCTTTCACAAGGGGTCCCAATGTTGCTCGGAGGAGACGAATTCGGCAGAACCCAGCAGGGAAATAACAACGCTTATTGCCAGGACAGTAAAATATCCTGGTTCGACTGGGAGAACATGGATGGAAGTCTCCTGGAATTTACCAAAAGGCTTGTGGATCTACGCTGGAAACACCCGATATTCACTCGGCAGAAATGGTTCCAGGGCCGTTCCATCAACGGAAGTGAACTCCATGATATTGCATGGTTCTCGCCGGGAGGACATCATATGACAGAGGACAACTGGATGGAGGGTTTTGCAAAGTGCATAATGATCTTTATGAACGGTAAAGCCATTCCGGGCAGGAGCCCAAGAGGCAATATAATTGAGGATAATTCCTTTCTGATACTTGTAAACGCCTATCACGAAACTGTTGACTTCACATTACCCGGACCAGAATGGGCTGAAAAGTGGAAAATTGTTCTCGACACTTCTTTCGGGGGGTTCAAAGAAGAAGACGAGATCAGGGAAGCAGGTACTGTTCTTGCCGTTGAAGGAAGGACCTTTATTCTGGCAGAAAAGGAAGCCGAAAATGGCTCAGAAGATTCCTGATTCTACATACAGAGTACAGTTACACCGGGAATTCACTTTTTACGATGCCATTAAGATCCTGTCGTACCTACGTAAGCTGGGAACAAGTCACCTCTACGCGTCGCCCTATCTCCAGGCTGTGAAAGGAAGTACCCACGGCTACGATGTAGTGGACCCAACCTCTGTAAATATTGAACTTGGCGGAGAGGAAGGGCATGACAAACTCTGTTCAGAACTGGGAAAACACGAACTTGGACAGATCCTGGACATTGTCCCCAATCACATGGCCATATCCCTTCCGGGAAATATCTGGTGGAGAGATGTTCTCGAAAATGGTCCTTCCAGCAGGTATGCATCCTATTTTGACGTTGACTGGGAGGGCGACCAGACCGCCCCGGCCAATCGGGTACTTCTTCCCGTGCTGGAAGATCATTATGGAAAGATCCTTGATGCAGGTCTGATCTCTCTTGAGTACAAAAACGGACATTTTCTCTTTATTTACCGGGACCATATCTTCCCAGCTGCTCCACGCTCGCTGGCGGGGATAATCAGAAAGACAGGGGGTGAAACCGGATCATCTGAACTGCTTTTCCTTGCAGATGCTCTTGACTCCCTTCCCCTTCCATCCACCACGAACCGAAAGGAAAGCCTTCAGAGACATCGCAACAGGGAAGTAATATTCGAGATGTTCAGGAATATCTGCAGCAAAGAGTCGGAAATAAAGGACAGGCTTAAAGATATACTTGATGAGATCAACTCTGATCCGCAGACCCTTGATGAACTTCTTGAAAGACAGAACTACCGGCTCGCTTTCTGGAGAAAGTCACGGGAGGACATGGCCTACAGGAGATTTTTCGACATAAACAGCCTTGTCGGCCTTTGTGTTGAGGATAAACAAGTCTTCAGGGATGCCCATTCAAAAATTCTTGAATGGGCAAGGGATGGAAAAATTGATGGACTCAGGGTTGACCATCCTGATGGGCTCAAGGATCCTGCCGGATACTTCCAGAGACTTCGGGAAAACTGTCCTGACTGCTGGATAGTTGGCGAAAAGATACTTCATCCCGGCGAAACAGTTAGACAGGACTGGCCTATCGAAGGCACTACTGGCTACAACTTCATGAACATCGTAAACCAGGTTACGATAAATCCGGCTTCCGGGGAAAAACTTACCGAACTTTACGGGGACCTCACAGGACGGGGAAAAAGCTTTGCAGATGTGCTTCTCGAAAAGAAAAGGCTGGTTATAGATGAACTCTTTGCAAGCGACATGAACCGGCTTGTTTCAATGCTGGCTGATATCTGCTCACTGAACCGGCACTTCAGGGACTACACAAGGCAAGAGCTTGAAGATACCCTAAAATCACTTGCCACTTGCCTGGACGTTTACAGAACCTATATATCACCGGACCAGGATCAGCCTTCTGAAATCGACCTTGAGACAATAACCAGTTCCATCGAAAAAACATACAGCATATATCCACATCTTGATCGAATATTGCTTGATTTTATTGGAAATATTTTCTCCCTGAAGGTCAAAGGAGAAAAGGAAAGAGATTTCATATACCGGTTCCAGCAGTTAACAGGACCCGTAATGGCAAAAGGTGCCGAGGATACCGCATTTTACTGCTACAATCGCCTTATCGGGCTCAACGAGGTCGGGGGCAACCCCGGCTCCTTCGGTATCAGCACAGATGCTCTTCATAAATTCATGTCAGAACTGTCTTCCTTATGTCCTCACACCATGATATCCCTGAATACACACGACACAAAGAGAAGCTCCGACGTAAGATGCAGGCTGGCAGCAATTTCCGAATACACAGATGAGTGGTCATCTGCTGTAGTAAATTGGATGGAAAGTGCCGAAAGATACAGAGTCGGGGAAATGCCCGACCGTAACATGGAGTACTTTATCTTTCAGACCCTTATCGGAGCGTGGCCCATAGCAAGGGACAGGCTGATAGCCTACCTGGAAAAAGCTGCAAGGGAAAACAAGGAATTCACTTCATGGCTGAATCCGAACGATAAATATGAAAAGACCCTCTTTGAATTTGCTGACAAGATCCTTTCTGACGAAGAGATCTGCAGAGACATCGACGAATTTGTCGAGCTGATAAGTCCCGCAGCATGGCACAAATCCCTTGCCCAGACCCTGCTGCTCATGACAGCACCTGGCGTACCGGACATATACCAGGGCACAGAGCTCTGGGATCTGAGCCTTGTGGACCCTGACAACCGAAGGCCAATTGACTACGAAAAGAGGGCAAAACTGCTCGCCGAGGCTGAAAAAGCCTCCTGGAAAGAAGCTCTTGAGAAATTGGGATCAGGATTTACCAAGCTCTGGATCATAAACAAATGCCTCAATTTCAGAAAAGATCACCGGGAGATCTTTAACACTCCGTCAAACTATTCTCCTCTTAGGGCAAAGGGGCCTGGCTCTTCAAGGCTGGCAGCTTTTACCCGGGGGAAAAGGCTTGCGGTGGTAATTCCTCAAATCCAAGGAAAGTTAGAGACACAAACGAATGAAGAGGAGATCTGTCTGCCCTCCGGGAAATGGACTAACCTTTTCACCGGGGATAATATCGAAGGCGGATGGCAGAAAACGGAAGATCTCGTTGAAAAATTCCCCCTTTCCCTTCTTTACAGGGATTAAGTTATGGAGGAGGCATTATTTATGGATAAATTGAGACTATGGGCCCCTGAGGCTGAACAGGTCTTCGCAATGGTGGATGGACAGAAGTTCAAGATGATCCAGGCCGAGGGCGGATTGTGGGAAACTCCATCTGAAATTGCAGAACACGGAACATCCTACAGATTTTCTGTAAACGGAATGGATTTCTTCCCTGACCCCGCATCATGCTGGCAGCCGGAAGGAGTTCATAGTCCTTCCCGTTATCTGGACCATTCCCTTTTCCAGTGGACGGACTCCAGCTGGCAGTGTCCACCCCTGGGATCTGCTGTGATCTACGAGATGCACATCGGGACTTTTTCACCTGAAGGAACTTTCGAAGGGGCTGTTAAGTGCCTGGACTACCTTGCAGAAACAGGGATAACACATTTAGAGATAATGCCGGTAAATTCCTTCCCAGGACAATGGGGCTGGGGATACGACGGAGTAGGACTATATGCCCCCCACGAACCCTACGGGGG
>Ga0209936_1000128_pt1 | contig 47904 bp, 57 predicted proteins | sample SalPonR1_A_D1_MG_FD_185694 | JGI IMG/M metagenome (GOLD analysis project Ga0209936, IMG submission 185694) | Salt pond soil microbial communities from South San Francisco under conditions of wetland restoration - Salt Pond MetaG R1_A_D1_MG... ...
ATACGCGGGTCTAAGATGTGTACTATAGAATTCCCGTGTACATATTGACCAATTGTGATATCAGTTAGCATCTTTTTGGCTCCCCATTAACTTAGTAATTTCCTCAACCGCCTCTTCTACTGTGAAGATATCGGTTCTAATATCACAACCTCTTTCTCTTAATCTGAAAAGTATCTCCGTGATCTCAGGCAATTCCAAGGATAAACTTTCAAGTTTTTCTTTATAGCTGAATACTTCTTTGGGAGACCCATTTAAAACTATTTTACCATGATCCATCACTATGACTCTATTTGATAATTGTGTGATTTCCTCCATCCGATGTGAAATCAATATGATAGTAATATTATAATTCTTATGCAGCCTCTTTAATAGGGCTTTGAGTTTTTCTCTACCCTGAGGATCTAATCCAGCTGAGGGTTCATCTAAAATTAATACACGAGGCCGCATTGCTAATACACCTGCAATAGCAACCCTTCGCTGCTGACCTCCTGAAAGATTAAAAGGAGATCTGTCCTTAAATTCTTCAAAATCTAAACCAGCTAAATCCAGGGCCACTTTGACCCTTTTATCTATTTCATCTTTTTTTAATTTTAAATTATTTGGTCCAAAGGCCACATCTTTATATACGGTTTCTTCAAACAATTGATGTTCTGGATACTGAAATACTAACCCTACTATTTGTCTTACACGGTTTAGATCAACATTTTTTTTAGTGGTTTTAATGCCGTCAACAAAAATTTCTCCAGAAGTAGGTTTGATCAAACTATTAAACATCTGTACTAAAGTCGTCTTGCCAGATCCTGTATGACCCACTATCCCTATAAAATCATGTTCATCTATCTTTAAATTAATATTGTCTAAAGCCTTTATGCCCTGTTTTTGATTATAAATATGGGTTACATTTTTTAACTCAATTAACATAAAGCATCCACCAACCCATCAATTGTAAGAATATCAGGAATGTTAATACCCTCTTTTTTAAGCCCATTGGCCACTTCCACTACAACGGGAACATCTAGGTTAATACTTCTTAAATAGTCTATCTCTCTAAAAATTTCAGTAGGTGAACCCTGTAATTTAATCTCTCCTTCATTCATAACATAAACCCGATCAGCTACAGTTGCTTCCTCCATAAAATGGGTAATGAGAATGATTGTAATGCCTTTTTCTTTGTTTAAAAATTTAATTGTGTCTATTACTTCTTTTCTTCCCTGTGGATCCAGCATTGCAGTAGGTTCATCTAAAACTATACAGCTGGGTTCCATTGCAATAATACCAGCAATAGCCAGCCTTTGTTTTTGCCCTCCCGATAACTTATGGGTTTCATGACTTTCATAACCATCTAAATTTACTAGTTTTAAGGCATGATCAACTCTTTTTCTAATTTCAGCAGAGGGTATTGCAATATTCTCGAGTCCAAAAGCCACATCATCTTCTACCATTGTGGCTACAATTTGGTTATCAGGATTTTGAAAGACCATTCCAACATTTTTTCTTATATCCCATATTTTTTCTTTTTCTTTTGTATTGATTTCTTCAACTAATATATCGCCTTTATTAGGCTTTAATAACACATTTAAAAGCTTGGCTAAAGTAGATTTGCCGGAACCATTTGCACCTATTATAGAAATGAAATCGCCTTGTTTTACTTTAAAATTTATATTTTTTAAAGCTGGTTCAGGTTGACCATGATATTTAAATTCAACACCTATGACATCCAATAAACTCATTAATTACACCTACTAAATTGTCTAAAGATAATTATTCTTCTTCAACCAGCCTAAGTAATGCCATTTCAGAAGAATCTCCACGTCTAGGATATAACTTGATAATTTGCGTATAACCGCCCTGTCTTTCATTATAGCGGGGTGCTATTACGTCAAAAAGCCTTTCCACAGCTTTTTTATCAGTTAATACACTCATCGCTTTTCTTCTTGAGTTTACATCATTATTTTTCGCTGTAGTTATTAACTTCTCAGCAATTGGACTTAATTCTTTGGCTTTAGGCAGGGTTGTTTTTATCTGATCATTTTTATATAAGCTTATCAACTGATTCTTAAAAATAGCTTTCCTATGAGAACTTTTTTTACCTAGTCTTCGCTTCGCCAATTTAAATCTACCTCCTTTAAACCTCTGGTTCTTTAAGATCAAGATCTAATTCATCTAATTTGTCTTTTATCTCCTGTAAAGATTTTTTACCGAGATTTCTTACATTCATCAAATCATCTTCATTTTTTTCTACCAGTTCACCCACATCATTTATGCCAGCTCTTTTAAGACAGTTTGAAGAGCGTACTGATAGTTCTAATTCTTCAATGGTTGTATCCAATACTTTATTTTGTTCTTCTTCTTCCTGTTCCACCATTATTTCAACATCTTCTATCTCATCTGTTAAATTAATGAACAATTCAAGGTGTTCTACCATGATCTTGGCCGCTAGGCTTATAGCATCATCAGGTGTGATACTGCCGTTAGTTTCAACTTCCATTACGAGTCGATCATAGTCAGTTACCTGACCTACCCTTGTGTTTTCAACTCTAAAATTAGCTCTTTCAATAGGACTAAAAGAAGAGTCCATAGGAATTAATCCAATAATTTTATCGAAGTTCTTTTTATTCTCTTCTGCAACTACATATCCTCGCCCACCCTCAACGGTTACTTCCATCATTATTTTGCCGTCTTCAGCCAGGGTAGCTATATGATGATCAGGATTGATAATTTCAACTTCACCTGAGGTTCTGAAATCACCAGCTGTTACTTCTCCTTTACTATCCACATTTAAATTCATTGTCTGTTTTTCTTCACCTTTATATCTTAAGACAACTTCCTTTAAATTTAAAACAATTCCGGTAACATCTTCTTTGACACCTTCTATTGAGGAAAACTCATGCTGTACACCCTCTATCTTAATAGAAGTAATAGCAGCCCCAGGTAAAGAAGAAAGCAGTATCCTGCGTAGAGAATTTCCAAGAGTTATGCCATAACCTCTCTCAAGAGGAGAGATTTCGAATTCTCCATATCTGTCTGAACTTTTAAGCCTCTCTATTTGAGGTTTTTCTATCTCTATCATTAACTTTAAAACCTCCTTATATCTTGTCTATAAAAATCTGAGGACTGAGCAAATTACCTTGAATAAAACTCAACGATTAAATGTTCCTCAACTGGATATTGAATATCCTCTCTTGTAGGCATTGATACTACGGATCCTGCTCCATTTTCTAAATCTACAGTCACCCATTCAGGTGGAGTTAGATTAGAATTGATTTCAATTATTTCCTGGAATATATCTTTCTTTAAACTGGCTTCTTTAACATTTATCTGATCATTCTCCTGTATTATATAAGAAGGAATATTTACCCTTCTCCCATTGACTTCAAAATGACCGTGTAAAACAAGCTGCCTTGCTTCATTTCTAGAGCGGGCTAAACTCATTCTATAAACTACATTATCAAGTCTTCTTTCCAGTAGTTGTAAAAATACTTCCCCAGTAATTCCATTATCTCTTTCTGCTTCTTTAAAATATTTATGAAATTTATTCTCCTGTAATCCATAAATTCTTCTTACTTTTTGTTTTTCTCTGAGCTGTAATCCATATTCAGAGACCTTTCTTCTTCGTCTACCCTGTCCCTGTTGGCCAGGCGTATTCGGCTTTCTTTCAAATGCACACTTGTCACTATAGCAACGTGCACCTTTAAGATATAGTTTTTCACCTTCAGTTCGACATAATTTACATACTGAACCTGTATATCTTGACAATTTTTTACACCTCCATGTTCTACTTCAAAATAAAACTTATTATTATACCCTTCTCCTTTTGGGAGGACGACATCCATTATGAGGAATAGGGGTTATATCTTTAATTAAACTAACATCTATACCTGTAGCCTGGATCGATCTAATGGCTGATTCACGTCCAGATCCGGGCCCTTTTACATATATTTCAACAGAATTTAATCCTAAATCTTTGGCTTCCTGGGCAGCTTCCTCTGCTGCAATTTGAGCTGCAAAGGGTGTGCTTTTTCTTGAGCCTTCATAACCGGCTTTCCCGGCACTATGCCAAAGGATTACATTGCCTTCTTTATCAGTTACTGTAATTATAGTATTATTAAATGTTGATTTAATGTGGACGATTCCACTATCAACGTTTATTTTTTTCTTCTTAGCACGACCTCTTTTTTTCTTGGTCTTAGCCATCAATATACCTCCTAATCACTTATTTATTTTTTGACAGCAGGGGCTTTACTGCGTTTAGCTCCAACTGTTTTTTTAGGGCCTTTACGTGTTCTAGCATTTGTTCTTGTTCTTTGACCCCTCACGGGAAGACCTCTGCGGTGTCTCAAACCACGATAGCTTCCAATATCTTTCAATCTCTTTATATTTGCCCTTACTTCTCGACGTAATTCTCCTTCTACAGGGTATTTGTCAATTTCTTTTCTGATCTTACTGATTTCTGCTTCAGTTAGATCTTTTACCCTTGTATCAAAATCTACACTTGCATTTTCTAAAATATCTTGAGATGAAGAACGACCAATCCCATATATATATGTTAGGCCAATTTCCACCCTCTTATTTCTTGGTAAATCAACACCTTCAATACGTGCCAATATTTTACACCTCCAACAATAATATTTTATCCTTGACGCTGTTTATGCTTGGGATTTTCACAAATCACCATAACCTTACCATTACGTTTTATTACTTTACATTTATCACAAATTGGTTTAACTGACGCTCTTACTTTCACCTTTCATCCCTCCTTAAGCAAATTATTTTGCTTTATGACGGTAAGTAATCCTTCCACGACTTAAATCATATGGTGAAAGTTCAATAGTAACCTTATCTCCAGGCAAAATCCTTATATAATTCATCCTCATTTTGCCTGAAACATGGGCCAACACCTTATGCCCGTTTTCCAGCTCTACTCTAAATTTGGCATTCGGCAATGGCTCAATAACCGTACCTTGAACTTCAATAGGTTCTTCCTTAGCCATGTATTTGATAGCCTCCTCGTTTTTCTTACTTATATAGCCTAAATTATATTATATCATAAACCATACATTATACACAAACTATAGTGATTACAAACTGCTCAGTATTTTTGGTCCATTTTTCGTTATAGCTATAGAATGTTCAAAATGAGCAGATAGGCTTCCATCTAGTGTTACTACCGTCCAATCATCATCTAAAGTCTTAACCTTAAAGTTTCCAGTGTTTACCATCGGTTCAATTGCTAAGGTCATGCCCTCTTTTAGAATTGGCCCCCGGCCGGGTTTACCGAAGTTAGGAATTTGCGGTGCTTCATGTAAGTCTCGACCAACACCATGACCAACATATTCTCTTACCACAGAGAAATTATTTTCTTCCACATAAGTTTGTACTGCATTGGATATATCAGATAAACGATTATTACATAAGGCCTTGTTTATAGCTTTCTCTAAAGATTTTTCAGTTACATCCATTAATTTTTTCGCTTCATCTGATATTTCTCCTACAGCAAATGTACGTGCAGCATCACCATTAAATCCCTCATAATATGTTCCAATATCGAGGCTGACTATATCTCCTTCTTTTAAGTATCTATCAGAGCGGGGAATGCCATGTACAACCTCATCATTTATAGATATACATATTGCAGCCGGATAACCCATGTACCCTTTAAAGGATGGCTTTGCACCTTGTTTTCTAATAAATTGTTCGCCCTTTTCATCTATTTCTTTTGTAGAAATACCGGGCTTAATTAGCTCTTTAAGGTACTCATGAGTTTGTGCAACTATTTTATTGGCATCTCTCATTATTTGGATCTCACGTTTTGATTTTAAGATTATCATAAAATTTTCTCCTTCAAAATCCGGTCAATCTCTTTAAATACCTCGTCAATACCTGCATTGCTATTAATTTTAGCTAATTTATCTCTTTTATCATAAAAGTCAATCAATCTCTTTAATTTTTCTCCGTTGACTTTTAATCTCTGTAATACGACTTCTTTTTTATCATCTGACCTCTGTATTAACTTGCCTCCACATTTATCACAAATACCTTTTTTTTCAGGTGGATTGTGTTCAAGGTGGTAAACAGCACCACAATTTTTACATGTTCGTCTCATGGTCAATCTCTTAATCAACTCGTCTCGCGCTACATTAATATATATTGCTAATTCTAATTTTTTATCCATATTATCCATAAAATGTTCTAATGCTTCTGCCTGGTTGATAGTTCTGGGGAATCCATCTAGTATAAATCCTTGCTTACAATCATCTTCTTGTAATCTTTCCTGAACAATGTTATTCGTAATCTCATCCGGGACCAGACTTCCGGAATCAATTATCTTTTTGGCTTTTTTACCGAGGCTGGTTTCATTTTTTATTGCATTTCTAAAAATATTACCAGTAGAAATATGAGGTATTTCATATTTTGAACTTATTTTATCAGCCTGTGTACCCTTACCTGCCCCCGGCAAACCAAGCATTATAAGATTCATCTTTTTCCCCCTTACACTTATATATTACTTCATAAAACCTTCATAATGTCTCATTAATAGATGTGATTCAATCTGCTGCATTGTTTGTAACGCAACACCTGTCATAATCAGGACTGAAGTACCTCCAAAACTAATATTTACACCTGTTAGAGGGCCCATAGCAAAAGGCAGCAAGGCAACAATGGTTAAAAATACTGCTCCAGCCAGAGTAACCCTTACCAATATCTTGTCTAGATAGTTAATGGTAGCTTTGCCGGGTCTAATTCCCGGAATAAACCCACCATTTTTCTGCATGTTTTCGGCTACCTCTTCTGGATTAAAGGTGATTGCTGTATAAAAATATGTGAAAAATAAGATCATTAATGCATAAAGGATTAAATATAAGGTGGAGCCAGGTTGAATCATTGATGCCACATTACTTGCCCAATCATAAGGTAATACCTGAGCTATTACACCCGGGAAAAGCAGTACAGATGAAGCAAATATAACCGGTATAACTCCTGCTTGATTAACCTTCATGGGAATATGAGTGCTTCTGCCCCCATAAACTTTTCTACCTACAATTCTCTTTGAATATTGAACAGGAATTCTTCTTTCACCTTCCTGTACAAAGATAATACCCGCAACAATCAGAACTGCTAGAACTATAAAGAATAATATATTCAAGATAGAAATACTGCCTGCTCTAAACAATTCATATGTTCCATAAAAGTCACTGGGAAATCTGGAAATAATAGATGTAAAAATTATTATAGAAATACCATTACCAATACCCTTTTCATTAATTTGTTCACCTAACCACATCAAAAAAGCGGTTCCAGCTGTCAAACTAACTATAATCACAATTAAATCAAATAAAGTTGGATTAGGAATAGCTCCAAACCGATTAATATAAGTTGTGATTCCAATTGCCTGGATAACAGCAAGTACAATTGTCCCATATCTAGTATACTGAGCTATCTTCTTTCTACCTTCTGCACCCTGCTTGGATAGTTCTTCCAGTTTGGGTATAACAACTGTTAATAAGTTAAGAATAATTGAAGCTGTAATATAGGGGGTAATACTCATCGCGAAAATGGTGAAATTCCTCAATGCTCCACCAGCGAATAGATCAAGAAAATCGAAAACTCCTCCAATTCCACCCGCAAAAAGTCGTTCCTGTAAAATGCTGATATCAATGCCTGGAACTGGAATATGAGCACCCAGTCTATATACAACCATCATTGCTAATACAAATAATACTTTTTTTCTTAATTCTTTGACTTTGAATATATTTTTAAAAGTCTGTAACAACTTATATCACCTCAGCCTTTCCGCCAGCTTTTTCTATCTTCTCGACTGCAGATGAACTAAAGGCATGGACTTTAACAACTAACTGTTTGCTCAAATCACCCTTAGCCAAAACCTTAACACCATTTTTAGCAATTTTATCTATTAACCCGGCTTCAAGAAGCCTTTCTGGTGTAATCTCAGTACCTTTGTCAAATTTATTTAATTGAAATACATTTACAATACTGTATTGTTTTTTGAAAATATTATTAAAACCTCTTTTAGGTAATTGTCTAAATAAAGGTGTTTGCCCACCTTCAAAAGTTAGACTGGTTTTTGAACCAGATCTTGAATTCTGGCCATTTGCCCCTCGTCCAGATGTATAACCTCTACCTGAACCGGTACCGCGTCCGACTCTTCTTTTTCTTTTTTTAGAACCCTCAGCAGGTTTTAAGTCATGTAAGTTCATAATGTACTGCACCTCCTTAATTAACCAAGAATTTCTTCTACTGTTTTTCCTCTTAATCTCGCTACATCTTCAGCAGATTTTAAGTTTTTCAAACCACTTATCGTAGCATTTACCATATTAATAGGATTAGATGAACCAAGTGATTTAGTTAAAATATCGTTTATTCCGGCTAATTCAACTACCGCACGAACCGGTCCTCCGGCTATAACGCCTGTACCTTCTACAGCTGGTTTTAGTAAAACCCTGCCTGCACCAAATACTCCTGTTATTTCATGAGGAATAGATGTTTCAACAAGTGGAACTTTAATTAAATGCTTCTTGGCTTCATCTACACCTTTACCTATGGCTGATGGAACTTCATTAGCCTTTCCAATACCTGCCCCTACATATCCGTTGGAATCTCCGACTACCACCAGGGCACTAAAGCTAAAGTTACGACCACCTTTTACAACTTTAGATACACGATTTATATTGACTACTCTTTCATCTAAATCCAATTTATCTGGATCAATTTTACTCATGGATTCGCCTCCTTCATTAAAATTCTAAGCCTTTTTCTCTTGCTGCGTCAGCCAGTGCTTGAACACGTCCGTGATATTTATAACCGGCTCTATCAAATACGACTTTTTGAATGTCCTTTTCTAAAGCCCTTTCAGCAGCTAATTCTCCAACTTTTTTAGCAGCGTCTATATTACCGCTTTTCTCTAATTGATCTCTAAGATCATTATCAACTGTAGAGGCGGCAACAAGAGTATGACCATTCAAATCATCTATAATTTGAACATACATATGTTTTAAACTCCTGTTTACAACCATCCTTGGTTTATCAGGAGTACCTGTCATTCTATTTCTAACCCTGAAGTGCCTTCTTTTTCTGGCAGTTTTCTTATCCATAATTATCACTCCCTTCAATTAACCGGTTTTACCAACTTTTCTTCTAATGTGTTCGCCTACATATCTAACCCCTTTACCTTTATAGGGTTCAGGTTTTCTAGTTTCTCTTATATTAGCTGCAACATCACCGACTAACTGTTTATCATAACCTGATACAGTAATAATATCTTTTTCTACATTAAAGTCTATACCTTCAGGTGCTTCTATTTTTATAGGGTGAGAATAACCAACCTCTAATATTAGGTCCTTAGACTGCACCTTTGCGCTATAACCCACACCTACTAGTTTTAATTTCTTAGAAAAACCCTCTGTTACACCTTCAACCATTCCTTCTATCAAGCTACGAATTAAACCATGCTGTGAACGATCATCTTTTGAATCTGATGGCCTTTCTACTACAACAGCATCATCTTTAATGCTGACATTAAAAGATGGGTTAAATTCTTTGGTTATTTCACCTTTAGGGCCCTGAACAGTTACTTTATTTTGTTCCACATTTACATTGACTTTTTCTGGAATGTTAACAGGTTGTTTACCTATACGTGACATACAATTCACCTCCAGCTATTTTTCTTAAAATATAACAATTTCTTACCATACATAGCAGAGAACTTCTCCACCAACACCTTCTTCTCTAGCTTGTTTATCTGTTAAGATTCCTCGGGAAGTAGAAATAACTGCTATACCTAATCCACCGAGTACTCTTGGAATTTCATTTTTATTAACATAAACTCTTAATCCGGGTTTGCTAATTCTTTTGATTCCAGTTATAACTTTTTCATCTTCTTTACCATACTTCAAATAAATCCTTACTTTATTCTGAGGATAATTATCTATAATTTTATATTCTCTTATAAAACCTTCATCCTTTAAAGTCTTAGCAATATTTATCTTTAAATTAGAAGCAGGTATATCAACAACATCTTTATTCACATTATTGGAGTTACGGACACGAGTTAACATATCTGCAATCGGATCAGTAATATTCATTAAACCATCCTCCTTCCTAATTTTACCAACTTGCTTTTTTTACTCCAGGTATTTGACCTTTATGCGCTAATTCTCTGAAACAAATCCTACAGAGATCAAATTTTCTCATGTAACCTCTTGATCTACCACATCTACTACATCTATTTACCTTGCGTGTAGAATATTTAGGCTCCTTGTTAGCTTTCTCTATTAATGCTTTACGAGCCATAAAATTAATCCCTCCTTTTTAAGGACTATTTTTTAAATGGCATACCCATCAAACTCAATAACTCGTATGCTTCTTCATCGGTTTCCGCTGAAGTAACGATCGTTACTTGAACACCATGAACTTTGTCTACATCATCAATTTTAATTTCCGGGAAAACTATGTGCTCATCCAGTCCAAGACTATAATTGCCTCTACCGTCAAAAGCATCGGGAGAAATACCTCTAAAATCCCTAACACGTGGATAAGTAATATTGATCAACTTATATATAAATTCATACATATATTCTCCGCGCAGGGTTACTTTTACGCCGATTGGCATTCCCTCTCGAATTTTAAAATTTGCTATTGCTCTTTTTGATCTTGTTATAGTGGGCTGCTGCCCTGTTATATTAGCTATATTTTCAACTACCTGATCCAATAATTTGGGGTCTTCTTTTGCTTCACCAATCCCCACATTAACAACAACTTTTTTTAGCATAGGTGCTTCCATAACATTACTATAATCAAATTTTTCGACTAATTGAGGTAGATATTCTTCTCGATATTTATCGGCTAAAACAGACATCCAAAAACCTCCTTTGCGTTAAATCTATTTGTCTATGACTTCCTGACAGCTCTTACATACCCTAACCTTTTTGCCATTATCTAAAACATCCACGCCAAAGCGAGACCTTTCATCACAGCGAGGACAGACAAGCATAACATTAGAAATATGGATAGGGCCTTCGTTTTCAAGAATTCCACCTTCAGGCATATCCTGAGTAGGGCGCATATGTCTACTTACAATATTTATTCCTTCAACAATAACCCGATCATTGTCTCTGTCAACACTTAAAACCTTACCTCTTTTACCTTTATCCTTGCCATATATAACTTCAACAGTATCGTCTTTTTTAATTCTCATTAAAATCCCCCCTTTTATAATACCTCAGGTGCCAAGGAGATAATTTTCATATAATTTTTATCTCTCAATTCTCTTGTTACAGGTCCAAAAATGCGGGTACCTGTAGGATCTTCATTATTATCTATAATAACGGCTGCGTTTTCATCAAATTTGATATATGAACCATCTTTTCTTTTCATTTCTTTTTTTGTTCTAACAATCAAGGCTGTTACAACTTCGCCTTTTTTAACCATTCCATCAGGTATAGCCTCTTTGACACTCGCTATAACCTTATCACCGATACCGGCATATTTTTTTCTTGATCCACCTAGTACTTTTATACATAAAAGTTCACGAGCTCCTGAATTATCGGCAACTTTTAGTCTGCTCTCAGACTGTATCATTAAGAACCCTCCTATCTAAATCTTGAAATGAACATTATTCAGCTTTATCTATAATTTCAAATACTCTCCATCTTTTAGTCTTACTTAAGGGACGAGTTTCTACAATACGTACTTTATCACCCTCGTTACATTTATTTTCTTCGTCATGTGCTTTATAATTTTTTGTCTTTTTTACAACTCTTTTATATAAGGGGTGCTGAGTTTTGCGTTCAACAGCAACTGTGACAGTTTTATTCATTTTATCACTGGTCACAATACCAGTACGTATTTTTTTATTTGTATTAATATCTGCCATAATCAATCTCCTTTCTTATCAAACTAAACTTGATTAATCCCAAGTTCCTGTTCGCGTTTAATAGTTTTAATGCGAGCTATAATTCTTCTAACTTCACGAATCCTAGTAGGATTATCTAATTGAGCAGTCGCATGTTGGAATCTCAGATTAAAAAGTTCTTCCTTGAATTCTCTCATCTTCTGGTCTAATTCTGCATCATTTAAGTTCCTTAATTCATCAGCTCTCATTGGACTCACCATCCGTTTCATCACGTTTCACAAATTTAGTCTTAATTGGCAGTTTATGAGAAGCAAGTCTCATCGCTTCCTTTGCAACATCTTCAGATACACCGGCCAATTCAAACATAATCCTACCGGGCTTTACAACTGCAACCCATTTTTCAGGAGCACCTTTACCACTACCCATTCTTGTTTCTGCAGGCTTTGCGGTAACAGGTTTATCGGGAAATAACTTTACCCAGACTTTCCCGCCTCTTTTTATATATCTAGTCAAAGCAACACGGGCAGCTTCAATCTGGTGATTGTTGATCCAGTGAGGTTCAAGAGCCCGCAGTCCATATTCACCAAAAGATATCTCGGTACCTCTTACGGCTCTTCCCTTCAATCTGCCTCTTTGTTGTTTTCGATGTTTAACCCTTTTAGGTACTAACATTTAGAAACCTCCTTCCAAACAATTCTATTATTCTTCATCTACTTCAGGTAATATTTCACCTTTATTAATCCAAACTTTAATACCTATTTTACCATATGTCGTATTTGATTCTGCAAAACCATAATCTATATCGGCTCTAAGGGTATGCAGGGGCACACTACCTTCTTGATAGCCTTCTGTTCTAGCCATCTCTGCTCCACCCAATCTGCCGCTGCTCATTATTTTAAAACCCTCTGCTCCCATCTGCATTGCTCTATCCATTGCCTTTTTCATTGCTCTTCTAAAAGAAACTCGTCGTAATAACTGTTGAGCAATATTTTCAGCAACTAACTGAGCATTGAGCTCTGGTTTGTCTACTTCAACAACATTTATCTGAACAGATTTTCCTGTTTTGCTCTCTATATCTTTGCGCAAGGCGTCTACTTCAGAACCGCCTCTACCGATAACCATTCCAGGTCTTGCAGTATGAACATCTATTTTTAATTTATTAGCAGCCCTTTCGATAACAACTCTTGAAATGCCAGCTTCATACATCTTGTTTTTTATATGCTTTCTTATTTCTATATCTTCGTGTAGTAATTCAGAATAATTATCTTTATCAGCATACCATTTAGCATCCCAATCTTTAATTATACCTACACGAAGACCATGTGGATTTACTTTTTGACCCAAATTTAACCCTCCTTCTTATCTTCAAGAATAACAGTAACATGGCTTGTCCTTTTATTAATTGGACTAGCCTGCCCCATTGCTCTTGGACGGAATCTTTTCATAGTTGGTCCTTCATCAACAAAACATTTTTCTACATATAAATCATCGACAAGCATGTCATGATTATTCTCTGCATTTGCAATTGCTGAGTTTAGTACCTTTTCTACTATTTTTGAAGGCTTATTAGGTGTGTTTCTCAATATACCCAATGCCTGTCCAATATCTTTCCCTCTTATTAAATCAATTACTCTCCTTGTTTTACGCGGGGAAACTCTCACATATTTGGCCACAGCTTTAGCTTCCATAATATAAACCCCCCTTTAGTGTTTATTTAAGTGTAGTAGAACGTTCAGTGTGTCTACTATGTCCTCTAAATATTCTTGTAGGCGCAAACTCACCTAATTTATGTCCTACCATTTCTTCAGTTATAAATATTGGTACATGTTTTCTTCCATCGTGAACAGCAATTGTATGACCAACCATATTGGGAAAGATGGTTGAGCTACGAGACCATGTTTTTATAACCTCTTTTTTGCCGCTTTCATTAAACTCTTCTATTTTATCCATAAGTTTTTCTTCAACATAGGGTCCTTTTTTAACTGATCTAGCCATAAAACTATCCCTCCTTTAAACTTTATCTTTTCTTGGTTTTGCGGGGCCTAATAATATATCTATCAGATTGCTTAGTTTTCCTGGTCTTTTTACCCATAGTCTTTTGTCCCCAGGGAGTAACTGGATGACGTCCTGCAGGTGATTTACCCTCACCACCACCATGGGGATGATCATGTGGATTCATTACAACACCACGCACAGACGGTCTTTTACCCTTCCATCTACTGCGACCGGCTTTACCAAGTGTAATATTCTCATGATTAATATTGCCAACCTGTCCAATAGTCGCCTTACATTCCTGCCTGATCAAGCGCACCTCGCTAGAAGGCATTTTCACGTGAGTATACTTTCCTTCTTTAGCCAATATCTGAGCATTAGAACCAGCTGATCTGGCAATCTGTCCACCTTTACCAGGTTGTAATTCTACATTATGAATGATAGTTCCAACTGGAATATCTTTTAGTTTCAAAGCATTTCCTGGTACAATATCTGCACCGGCTCCAGAAATTACTTTTTCCCCAACTGATAGTTTGTCGGGAGCAATAATATATCTTTTTTCTCCATCAACATATGTTAAAAGTGCAATTCTTGCAGTTCTATTTGGATCATATTCGATGGCAGATACCGTTGCTGGTATTCCATCCTTATCTCTTTTAAAATCTATTATCCTATAACGCCTCTTATGTCCTCCACCTCTTCTTCTCGAAGTTATCCTTCCGTTCGCATTACGCCCACCACTTTTTTTAATTGTAGTTAATAAACTTTTCTCTGGCTGCTTTTTTGTAATTTCTTCAAAAGAAGAAACCGTCATATATCTCCTGGAAGGAGTTGTAGGTTTAAAAGTCTTAATAGCCATTGTGTCCCCTCCTTTAACAATCAATATTAGAGCCCTTCAAATATTTCTATTGAATCTCCTTCAACTAATCTTACTAGTGCTTTTTTCCAGCTTGATGTTCTTCCTTCATTTCTGCCAAGTCTGCGTTTTTTACCACGGATATTCATCGTATTTACATTGTCTACATTTACATCAAAGATTTTTTCAACAGCTTTTCTTATTTCTACTTTATTGGCATTTCTTGCTACCTTAAAAGTATAAGTATTGTTTTCTTCCATCTTTAACATACTGTTTTCTGTAATTACCGGTTTAATTAAAATATCTCTGGGTTCTCTCATTTTCCCAGCACCTCCTCAATCTTTCTTACCGCCTCTTCAGTTGTTAAAATTACTTCATTATTCAAGAGGTCATAAGTATTTAAACCATCCAATACTAGTGTTTTTACATGAGGAATATTGCGTGCTGATAAGTAAATATTTTTATCTTTACCGGGCAACAAAATTAATACCTTCCTGTCTTTTAAACCTAAATCATCTAAAAAATTTACCATTTCCTGTGTTTTGATTTCATCCATTTTAAGTTCATCTAAAATCATAACACCCTCGTTTTTTACTTTGTCAGTTAAAACTGACTTTAGAGCATTCTTCTTCATTTTTTTATTTACTTTTTTATTATAAGAGCGAGGTTTGGGCCCAAAGGTAATTCCTCCACCAACCCATAAAGGAGAGCGAATACTGCCGTGTCTGGCACGACCTGTACCTTTTTGTCTCCATGGTTTTCTTCCCCCACCTCTAACTTCACTTCTGGTTTTAGTAGAAGCAGTTCCACTTCTAACTTTTGCTAATTGCGCGGTCACAACCTGGTGTACAACTTCTTTATTTATTTCAATATCAAAAATGTCATCTGATAAATCTATTTCATCAGTTTTTTCACCTTTGCTGTTATATTTCATTGTTTGAGGCATTATATGTCCTCCTTTCCATCTCTAAAATTTTACTTTTCTAATCCAATAAGCCTTACTAAGCTTTTTTTAGCACCCGGGACAGATCCCTTAATCAGGACAACCCCTCTTTCAGGGTCTACCTTCATAACCATTAAGTTATGAATAGTTGTTTTTTCATTTCCCATTCTACCCGGCATCTTTTGTCCCTTAAATACGCGAGAGGCATCCACAGCTCCAATTGAACCAGGAGCTCTATGAAAGTGAGATCCATGTGTTTTGGGCCCGATTTTTTGGTTCCATCTCTTGATATTACCAGAAAAACCTTTACCCTTAGAAACACCCTTCACTTTAATGATCTCACCTTCTTCAAAGATGTCTACTGTTATCTCATCACCAATTTCTAAATCAGATGCAAAATCTCTGAATTCTACTAAATACTTTTTGGGCTTTAATTCATATTTGTTGAACTGTCCCATCTTCGGTTTATTAAGCTTGTTTTCCTTTATATCTTCAAAGCCTAGTTGAACGGCTTGATATCCGTCTTTTTCTTCTGTACGCTTTTCGGTTACAACACAGGGGCCTGCTTCAATAACTGTGACAGGAACCATATTTTCTTTTTCATCAAATATTTGTGTCATACCTACTTTTTTACCTAATAATCCCTTAGCCATCTCTTAGTACACCTCCTGACCTTATAATTTAATCTCAATATCAACACCGGCAGGTAAATCTAATCTCATCAGAGAATCTACCGTTTTTGAAGTTGGATCAAGGATATCAATTAACCTTTTATGAGTCCTCATCTCAAATTGCTCTCTGGCATCTTTGTGAACATGAGGAGATCTCAATACAGTAAATATTTCTTTTTTAGTTGGAAGTGGGATCGGACCTGAAACCTCAGCCCCTGTTCTTTTAGCAGTACCCACAATCTTTTCTGCTGATTTATCTAAAAGTTCGTGTTCAAACGATTTTAACCTAATTCTAATTTTTTCATGGTTGGTCATTATCTTCCCTCCTTCAAACAAACCAAGATAAAGAACAATTAAAGAAGAGGAATTTAATCCCCCTTCTTTTCTGCTTGATCTTACTCAACTATATCAGTCACAACACCAGAAGCCACAGTACGTCCGCCTTCGCGAATCGCAAATCTTAAACCCTCTTCCATAGCTATCGGAGTAATTAGTTCTGCATTCATCTCTATATTGTCGCCCGGCATTACCATCTCTACTCCCTCTGGTAAATATATCGTACCTGTTACATCTGTTGTCCTGAAATAAAATTGAGGCCTATATCCATCAAAAAATGGTGTGTGACGCCCACCCTCATCTTTCGATAATACATATACCTCTGCCTTGAACTTGGTATGAGGGTTTATACTGCCCGGCTCTGCTAAAACTTGGCCCCTCTCTATTTCCTCTCGCTTGACTCCTCTTAATAAGGCGCCTATATTGTCTCCCGCTACCGCTTCATCCAGTAACTTCCTGAACATCTCTACACCGGTCACTACCGTGCTCTCGGTCTCCTTGATGCCCACTATCTCTACCTCATCTTGAGGATGTAATGTGCCTCTGTCTACCCTGCCGGTCGCTACTGTGCCACGACCCTTAATTGAAAATATATCTTCTATCGGCATTAAAAAGGGCTGGTCACTGTCTCTTTCAGGCTCCGGTATATATGAGTCTACTGCCTCCATTAACTCCACTATCTTCTTGCCATATGGACCCTCTGGATCAGCATTCTCCAATGCCTTTAAAGCTGAACCTACTATTACAGGTATATCATCTCCTGGAAAATCATACTCATTTAGTAAGTCCCTTACTTCCATCTCTACCAGCTCTATTAACTCCTCATCATCTACCATGTCTGACTTGTTTAAAAATACTACAATGCTTGGTACTCCTACCTGGCGAGCTAATAAAATATGCTCCCTGGTCTGAGGCATAGGACCGTCTGCCGCTGATACAACTAAAATCGCTCCATCCATCTGGGCTGCACCTGTTATCATGTTCTTTACATAATCAGCATGCCCCGGACAATCAACATGAGCGTAATGTCTAGACTCTGTCTCGTATTCAACGTGGGATGTCGCTATTGTTATGCCTCTTTCCTTCTCTTCAGGGGCATTGTCAATTGAATCAAAATCCCTTACCTCAGCTCCACCATAATTGTTTAATACTGAGGTTATTGCTGCTGTTAGGGTTGTCTTGCCGTGGTCAACATGTCCGATAGTTCCAATATTAAGATGTGGTTTTGTCCTTTCAAATTTTTCCTTAGCCATTATATTCATCTCTCCTTTTAAAAAATTTTAATCTTTATTATTCACCCAGAATCTCTTTGGCAACACTTTTAGGTGTTTTATCATAATGTGAAAATTGCATGGTATGAGTTGCTCTTCCCTGAGTTTTTGATCTCAGATCAGTCGCATAACCAAACATCTCAGCGAGCGGTACATAGGCCTTAACTACCTGAGCATTAGCTCTTCTTTCCATTCCTTCAATCTTACCTCTACGGCCATTAAGATCTCCTATTACATCACCCATATATTCTTCTGGTACTACAACTTCAACTTCCATAACAGGTTCTAAAATTACAGGTCTTGCTCTCTCGGCAGCTTTTCGAAACGCCATTGAGCCAGCAATTTTAAAGGCCATTTCAGAGGAATCAACTTCATGAAAACTTCCATCTTTTAATGTTACTTTAACATCTACAACAGAATAACCTGCCTTAATGCCATTTTCCATTGCTTCTTCAATTCCATCTTCCACAGGATTTATATATTCTTTCGGTATCGCTCCCCTGGTTATATCATTTTCGAATATAAAGCCCTTACCTTCTTTAACAGGCTCCAGGTCAATAATTACATGACCATATTGACCACGGCCACCTGATTGTCTGATAAATTTTCCTTCTATATCTTCAACCTTGCGCGTAATAGTTTCCCGATAAGCCACCCGCGGTTTACCAATATTTGCATCAACCTTGAATTCTCTTAATAATCTATCAACAATAATTTCTAAGTGTAGTTCACCCATACCTCTAATAATTGTTTGACCGGTTTCCTCATCGGTTTTAATTTGAAATGTAGGATCCTCTTCTGATAATTTGAGCAAAGACTGTGTTAATTTATCTTCATCAGCCTGACTTTTTGGTTCAATAGCAACTGATATAACTGGTTCGGGAAACTCCATTGATTCTAATAATATAGGATTATCTGCTGCACAAAGTGTATCTCCTGTGCTTGTATTTTTCAATCCTACTGCGGCAGCTAAATCTCCTGCATAAACACTATCTCTTTCTTCTCTGTGATTCGCATGCATCTGTAATATCCTACTAATTCTCTCCCTTTTTTGACTTGAAGAATTATAAATGTAAGAGCCTGCTTCTAACACACCTGAATAAGCTCTAAAAAAGGCCAGTTTCCCTACATAAGGATCTGTCATTATTTTAAAGGCAAGCGCTGAAAAAGGCTCATCATCAGAAGCCTTTCTAATCTCAACTTCACCAGTTTCAGGATTCTCGCCTTCAACAGGCGGTACATCTAGTGGTGAAGGCATAAAATCAATTATTGAATCTAATAACATCTGTATACCTTTATTTTTAAAAGCAGATCCGCATAAGACGGGAATAAGATCAACATTTATTACTGATTTTCTCAAAGCATTTAAAATATCATCCTTTGTTATACTTTCTTCCTCAATGTATTTCAGCATCAACTCATCATCAAATTCAGAAAGTTGTTCTAATAATTCTTCTCTATATTTTTCAGCTTCTCCTTTATACTCTTCAGGAATATCAACTCTATCAAAGTTTATACCCAGTTCATCTTTATAAACAATAGCTTCCATTTCTATGAGATCTATAACTCCCTTAAAATGATCTTCACTTCCAATAGGTAACTGCACAGGAACAGCGTTTGCTCCCAGCCTTTTTTTCATCATCTTAATAACTCTAAAAAAATCAGCTCCCATTCTATCCATTTTGTTCACAAAAGCGATGCGGGGAACTTCATATTTATCAGCCTGTCGCCAGACTGTTTCTGATTGGGGTTCAACTCCACCGACAGAACAGAATAATGCAATTGCTCCATCAAGTATTCTAAGAGACCTCTCCACCTCAACTGTAAAGTCCACATGTCCGGGCGTGTCTATAATATTTATACGATGTTCGCCCCATTGAGCCGTAGTGGCAGCTGAAGTTATAGTAATACCTCTTTCCTGTTCTTGTTCCATCCAATCCATTACAGCAGCTCCATCGTGTACTTCTCCCATTTTGTGTACCCTACCAGTATAGTAAAGGATGCGTTCAGTAGTTGTAGTTTTACCAGCATCTATATGAGCCATAATTCCTATATTTCTTATTTTTTCTAATGGAAATTGTCGGGCCATCATTCTCCCCCCTTCTTAATTGTAACAAAACATAATTTTAATCAATTTACCATCCATAATGTGCAAATGCTCTGTTAGCTTCTGCCATTCTGTGTACTTCTTCTTTTTTACGAACTGCACCACCGGTATTATTATAGGCTTCCATAATTGCTGTGGTCAATCTTTCTTGCATTGTTCTCTCATTTCGATTTCTAGCATCATTAATAATCCAGCGAATTGCAAGTGATCTTCTTCTATGATCTGATACCTCTACCGGTACCTGATAGTTTGATCCACCAATACGGCGTGATTTAACTTCTAATGTAGGCTTAACATTATTTAAAGCTTCCTGTAAAATTGTTATTGGTTCATCTCCAGTCTCTTGCTGTAATCTTTCCAATGCTTGATACAGTAATGATTCTGCCAAACTTTTTTTACCATCCAACATAATTTTATTTATAAAGCGGTTTACTAATACACTATTATATACAGAATCAGGTTTAACATTTCTTTTTTCTGCTCTATTTTTACGCACATAACTCCCCCCTTTAATTTAAAATTAGTATATTCTAAGTTTTAACTGGGTTTTTTTACTCCATATTTTGAACGTCCTTGTCTGCGATCTTCCACACCTGCAGTATCTAAAGTACCTCTTACAACGTGATACCTAACTCCTGGTAAATCCTTAACTCTCCCACCCCTCACTAAAACAACGGAGTGTTCCTGTAAATTATGTCCTTCTCCAGGTATGTAACAGGTCACCTCTTTTCCATTGGTTAAACGAACACGGGCCACTTTTCTTAAAGCAGAGTTCGGTTTTTTGGGAGTCGCAGTATAAACTCTAGTACATACTCCTCTCTTTTGAGGTGAACCTCCTAATGCAGGAGCATTTTTCTTCTTTTGAATCTTATTACGACCTTTGCGTATAAGCTGATTAATTGTTGGCACAAAACCCACCTCCTTTCGAGAATTTCAGTAATACAGCAGGAAGCAGCATTAAAAATTAATGCTGTCCTCTGCTTTTATACTTTTAAATCATATATATTCATATAAAATATCTTTTTAATGGGCTTTCTCTGCACGCACTAGTGTATTTTAACACCTTTAATAGTTGTTGTCAACAATAAATTACCAATTATCTACTCATCATCTAATTGATCCAAAATTTGAGTTACATCAGTAACATTATCCCCGACTTCTTGGCCTTCTCTATATTTTCTCATCCCTGTTCCAGCTGGGATTAACTGTCCAATTATGACATTTTCTTTTAAACCTCTTAAATTATCCACCTTTCCTTCCAGAGCAGCTTCCGTTAAAACCCGTGTAGTTTCTTGAAATGATGCAGCTGAAAGAAAGCTTTCTGTCGCTAATGAAGCTTTTGTTATCCCCATTATTTGTGGAACAAATTTAGCAGGTTTACCTCCACTCTTTTTGACTTTCTCATTTTCATCTAAAAATTTATGCTTGGTCACCAGACTACCTGTTAGCATTTCGGTATCTCCAGATTCTATAACCTTAACCCGTTTCATCATTTGTCTGATTATTACCTCAATATGTTTGTCATTAATTTCAACACCCTGAGATCTATAAACATTTTGTACCTCTTCTAATAGGTAATTTTGTACAGCAGACTCTCCCTTTACTCTCAACATAACACTGGGATCAACCGGGCCTTCTGTTAATTTGTCACCTGGTTGAACATATTCATCTTCTTTAACAATAAGTGTTGAACCATAGGGTATCTTATATGTCTTTTTTTTGCCATCCTCACTGGTCACCACAACACGTTTTGAATTTCTTTTCTGAGTAATCTTAACTTTCCCTTCTTTTTCAGTCATAATCGCATGACCTTTAGGAGTACGCCCTTCAAAAAGCTCTTCCACCCTGGGCAAGCCCTGAGTAATATCATCACCAGCAACTCCACCTGTGTGGAATGTACGCATTGTTAATTGGGTGCCTGGCTCACCTATAGACTGAGCAGCCACAATTCCGATTGCCTCTCCTTGATTAACTTTTTGTGATGTAGCCAGATTACGTCCATAACATTTTGAACATACTCCATGTTCTGATTCACATGTTATCACAGATCTGATTTTTACTCTTTCTATACCAACATTTTCAATTACATCTATATGCTCATTTTTTATCATTTCATTTTTCTCGACTATAACTTGATCATTATTGGGATTGAAAACATCTTTAGCAGCGTAACGTCCAAAGATTCTTTCCCTAAGTGTTTCTATAGCATGATCACCTTTACCTCCAATTGCTTCTATATAAAGACCTTTATCAGTACCACAATCTTCATTCTCAACGATAACATCCTGTGAAACATCAACCAACCTTCTTGTTAAATATCCCGAGTCGGCTGTACGCAAGGCTGTATCTGCCAATCCTTTACGAGCCCCGTGAGTGGATAAGAAAAATTCTAACACATTCAGACCTTCTCTAAAACTTGACCTGATAGGCAGATCTATAATTCTACCAGAAGGGTCTGCCATCAATCCACGCATCCCGGCTAACTGAGAAATTTGTGATGTGTTACCGCGGGCACCAGAAGTAGCCATTATAAAAATATTATTATCTTCATCCAGATGTTCCAACAATGCATCTGTAACATCATCTTTGGCCTGATTCCAGATATTTATTATGCGCTGGTACCTCTCATCTTCATTTATTGCTCCACGATTATAGTATTCTTCTATTTCATCAACCTTTTTATCAGCCTCACTTAAAATATTAGGCTTCTCATCTGGTATAGCAGCATCAGCTACTGCAATACTTATACCAGAACGTGTGGCAAAATCATACCCCAGAGATTTTATATTATCCAGTGATTCAACTGTACTTTCTTCATCAAAATTATTATTTAATAGTGAGATCAAATCACCTAGCTCTTTTTTACCGACTCTCCGATTAATATATTCCATATCTTTAGGAAAGGCTTCATTGAAGATAACCCTACCTACTGTGGTATCTATAATTTTATTATCAATTCTTAGTTTAATCTTGGCCTGTAGATATATTTTATCTGTGTCGTATGCTTTAATTGCCTCATTTGCATTAGAGAAAATCTTGCCTTCACCTTTAATTCCATCTTTGACTGTTGTCAGATAATATATTCCCAAAACCATATCCTGGGTGGGAACTGTAATAGGACTACCATCAGATGGTGATAAAAGATTCGTTGTAGATAACATCAGAGTTCTAGCTTCTGTTTTAGCTTCCTCAGAAAGAGGCAGGTGAACAGCCATCTGATCACCATCAAAATCGGCATTATATGCCGTACAGACTAAAGGATGTAATTTAATAGCTTTTCCTTCAACTAAAACTGGTTTAAAGGCCTGTATACCCAATCTGTGTAAAGTTGGTGCCCTGTTTAATAAAACAGGCTGCCCTTTTATTACTTCTTCTAAAATATCCCAAACTCTCTCATCTACTTTCTCTACCATTTTCTTGGCATTCTTAATATTATGAGCATATTCTTTATTGACTAGGCCCTTCATTACAAAAGGCTTAAATAACTCCAGTGCCATTTTTTTAGGTAGTCCACACTGATCCATCTTTAATTCAGGGCCAACAACAATAACCGACCGGCCGGAATAATCCACCCTTTTACCTAGTAAGTTCTGGCGGAAGCGGCCCTGTTTGCCCTTCAGCATATCACTTAAAGATTTTAAAGGACGATTACCAGCACCAGTAACCGGTCTGCCTCTTCTTCCGTTATCAATTAAAGCATCGACAGATTCCTGTAGCATCCGTTTTTCATTTCTAATTATTATCTCCGGTGCTCCTAGATCTAATAATCTTTTTAACCTATTATTCCTATTTATAACTCTTCTATATAAGTCATTTAAATCAGAAGTTGCAAACCTTCCACCATCAAGCTGTACCATTGGACGTAAATCTGGTGGAATAACCGGCATAACATCCATGACCAGCCATCCCGGTTCCAAACCGGAATTGAGCAAACCGTCCATAACTTCTAATCTTCTCACAGCCCGTCTGCGGCGTTGTCCTGAGGTGGATTTAACCTCTTTTTTTAATTCTTGAACATCTTTTTGCACATCAATTTGACTTAAAAGTATTTTAACAGCCTCAGCTCCCATACGGGCATCAAATTCATTGCCATATTTGGTTTTAGCATCCCGGTATTCTTGTTCAGACAGCAATTGTCTTTTACTAAGTGATGTATCACCAGGATCAATAACTATATATGAAACAAAATATATAACCTTCTCTAAAGCCCTGGGAGACATATCCATAATTAAGCCTAATCGACTGGGTATCCCTTTGAAAAACCAAATATGAGTACAGGGTGCAGCTAATTCGATGTGACCCATTCGTTCTCTTCTAACCTTTGATCTGGTCACTTCAACCCCACATCGATCACACACTACGCCTTTATATCTAACTCTCTTATATTTTCCACAGTGACATTCATAATCTTTGGTAGGACCAAATATCTTTTCACAAAATAGACCATCTTTTTCAGGTTTGAGCGTTCTATAGTTAATGGTTTCTGGTTTTTTAACTTCCCCCCGAGACCATTCTCTTATCTGTTCAGGAGATGCAACTCCGATCCGCATTGAATCGAAATTATTTAAATTTGACAAGGGCCTCTCCCCCTCCTATTTTGATAATTTTTATTATTGTTCTTCAGTAGGTCTTGAAAGCTGTAAATCAGTATCTAAACCAAGTTTTTTTGCAGTTTCACTAACTTCGGTTCCTTCCTCTTCTAGTTCCATTTCATTATCTTCTTCTACAAAAACGCGGGCATCTAGTCCGAGACTCTGCATCTCTTTAATTAATACTTTAAATGATTCAGGCACACCCGGTGGTGGAACTTCTTCACCTTTTACAATTGACTCATAGGTTTTTACCCTTCCTATGACATCATCAGATTTAACAGTCAGCATTTCCTGAAGACTGTAAGCAGCTCCATAAGCCTCTAGAGCCCAAACCTCCATTTCACCGAATCTCTGACCACCAAATTGGGCCTTTCCACCCAGTGGTTGTTGGGTTACTAGTGAATATGGGCCGGTTGAACGGGCATGTATTTTATCATCTACAAGATGATGTAATTTAAGAACATACATATATCCCACCGCTATATCATGGTCAAAAGGCTTACCTGTTCTGCCATCATATAAAGTCATCTTGCCATCCCTATTAAAGCCTGCTTTTTCTAGATACTCTTCAACCTCCTCTTCTAAAGCCCCGTTGAATACAGGGGTTTTTACATGAAGATCTAATGCTTTTGCAGCCATACCCAGATGTGTTTCTAATAACTGTCCTATATTCATCCGGGATGGTACCCCCAGCGGGTTAAGTACGATTTCTACCGGCTGACCATCCTCTAAAAAAGGCATATCTTCTTCCGGCAATACTCTGGAAATAACACCTTTATTACCATGCCGTCCGGCCATTTTATCTCCTACAGAAATCTTCTTTTTATTTGCTATATATACTCTTACAAGCTTATTAACACCTGGTTTAAGTTCATCTCCTTGATCACGTGAAAATACTTTAACATCAACAATAATACCTCTTTCACCATGGGGAACTTTTAAAGAAGTATCTCTAACTTCTCTTGCTTTTTCACCAAAAATGGCTCTCAACAATCTCTCTTCAGCAGAAAGCTCTGTCTCACCTTTAGGAGTAACCTTACCAACTAAGATATCTCCCTCTTTCACCTCAGCCCCCACTCTAATAATTCCTCTTTCATCTAAGTCTTTTAAAACACTTTCACTTACATTTGGTATATCCCTTGTTATCTCTTCTGGTCCTAACTTCGTATCTCTTGCTTCTGCCTCATGTTCTTCAATATGAATAGAAGTGTAAGTATCTTCTTTGACCAGTTTCTCACTGATCAATATAGCATCTTCATAGTTATAACCTTCCCAAGGCATAAATGCAATTAAAGAATTCCTACCCAAAGCCATCTCGCCCCGATCAGTTGAAAATCCATCAGCAATTATATCCCCTGCTTCAATTTCATCGCCAATACTAACAATAGGGGCCTGATTCATGCAGGAACCCTGGTTTGATCTTTTAAATTTCATCAGTTTATATTTATCAATATTTCCTTTTTCATTTTCAATAAAGATTTTACTTGATGTTACCTTTTTAACAATTCCGCCTTTTTCTGCAATTACAACAACACCAGAATCCCGGGCTGCTTTATGCTCCATACCTGTTGCAACAATAGGAGCATCAGTTTTTAATAAAGGCACAGCCTGTCTCTGCATATTCGCTCCCATCAAAGCTCGGTTAGCATCATCATTTTCTAAAAACGGAATCATTGCTGCTGATACTCCAACCAACTGTTTAGTTGAAACATCCATATAGTCAACCTTATCAGGTGATATCTCTAAAATATCTCCTCTATGTCGGGCAACAACTTCATCATTTACAATGTTGCCATTCTCATCTAATTTGGTATTTGCCTGGGCAACTATATTTAGATCCTCCTCATCAGCAGTAAGATAATCGATTTCTCCTGTAGCATGACCTCCAACTATTTTACGATAAGGAGTCATTAAAAAACCAAATTCATTGGTCATTGCATAAGTACCCATCGAACCTATAAGTCCAATATTGGGTCCTTCGGGAGTTTCGATCGGACATATTCGACCATAATGTGAATGGTGAACATCTCTTACATCAAAACCAGCTCGTTCTCTGCTTAATCCACCTGGGCCGAGGGCACTTAACCTTCTTTTATGGGTAAGTTCAGACATCGGATTTGTTTGATCCATAAACTGAGATAACTGACTGCTTCCGAAAAATTCTTGAATAGCAGCTACAACAGGCCTGGTATTCATTAGAGCCTGAGGTGTCACAACATCAATATCCTGAATAGTCATCCTCTCCCGCACAACTCTTTCCATGCGGGATAAACCAATTCTGAATTGATTTTGCAGTAGCTCACCCACTGTTTTTAATCTTCTATTGCCAAGGTGATCAATATCATCAATATATGCGTCTGGTTCTTCATTTACCAATTTTACCATATAACGAACTGTTTCAATTATGTCTCTTTCATCAAGGTGTTTTTTGTCTGGATCAATATCCAATCCCAGTTTCTTGTTGATCTTATATCTGCCAACCGCAGCTAAATCATACCTCTTGGAATCGAAAAATAATGATTCAATTAAACTTTCTGCGCTATCTACAGTCGGGGGTTCGCCCGGCCGCAGCTTTTTATATAAATCTATTAATGCCTCATCCTTAGAATCAGTTGAATCGCGTTTTAGAGTATCCATAATCACCTTAGAATCTCCTAAGAGATCGATAAGTTCCTGATCACTACCATACCCTAATGCCCTAAATAATATTGTAGAAGGCATCTTTCTTTTTCTGTCTACACGAACTGATATTATTCTCTTTTTATCATATTCAAATTCAATCCAGGCACCTCTATTAGGTATAATGCTTCCATTAATTAATCTGCGTCCATCTTTAGTACGTTCATCATCAAAATATACACCTGAAGAACGAACCAACTGATTAACTATTACCCTTTCTGCACCATTAATTATAAAGGTACCTTTGTCCGTCATAAGCGGAAAATCGCCCATGAAAACTTCCTGTTCTTTTACTTCACCTGTCTCTTTATTAATTAATCGAACCTTTACCTGTAAGGGAGCATCATATGTGTCATCCCGATCCCTACATTCCTGAACGGTATACTTAGCGTCTTCTAAATGATAGCCGACAAATTCCAAAACTAAATTTTCCGAAAAATCTTCTATAGGTGAGATCTCTTCAAAAACTTCTTTTAAGCCTTGCTCTAAAAACCATTGATACGAACTCAATTGAGTATGAATTAAATTAGGTAATTCCATAGCATCGTCAATTTTAGCAAAACTTAATCTTTTTCTCACTGTTGTCATCATTGCACCCCCAAGGAATACTTGTGTTTATAAATATAACATTTAAGTAAGTTGCAACCTACTTAAATGCTTGATAATATATTGGATATTCTATTAAAATAAAAACAAAAATTATAAATATAAGGCCAAATAAATACTTAAAAAAACCATAATATATGCATATACTATGCCATTTTATTAAAATGTTATCGACAATTAATAATGATAACACATTACATTTTTAATGTCAAGCTGAATCGAACAGATGATTTTGATATTTACAGATTACAAAAAGTGCCCTTAACAAAGGGCACTTCTATACATTTATACTTTTATGAATAAATTTTACCTGATTTCTACTGTAGCTCCAACTTCTTCAAGCGCTTCTTTCATTTCTTCTGCTTCACTTTTACTAACAGCTTCTTTTACATTCTGAGGTGCATCATCAACAACAGCTTTAGCCTCTTTTAAGCCTAAACCAGTTAATTCTCTAACAGCTTTGATAACCTGTATCTTTTTACCACCAATATTTTCTAAGTAAACATCAAATTCAGTTTGTTCCTCTTCTTTTTCACCTGCCTCGCCTCCAGCAGCTACGGCAGCAACAGGAGCAGCAGCACTTACACCAAATTTCTCTTCTAATTCTTCCACTAACTCAGCCAATTCTAAAACAGACATATTTTCAATAGCTTCCATAATTTCTTCATTACTCATTTCTGTTCCTCCTTAAAATAATTTTATTCTTTTTGATCTTTTATTTGACTTAATACACTTACCAAATTCCTCATGTTTCCACTTAAAACATTTACCAAACCTGAGATAGGGGCTTGCATTCCTGCCAGAACCTGAGCAAGCAGTATATCTCTGGATGGAATTTCAGCTAATGATTTAACTTTGTCTATACCAATCACTTCACCGTTTAGGTAACCACCCTTAATTTCTAGTATTTCATGTTCCTTTGCAAAATTATCAATGATTTTGGCAGGTGATACAACATCTTCGATACCAAAAGCAATTGCAGTTGGACCTCTAAAAAAGTCATTTATTTCACTTAAATTTGAATTTTCAGCAGCAATTTTGGCCAGGGTATTCTTGACAACCTTGTAATCTACACCGGCTTCTCTTAGTTTTGCTCTTAATTCCGTCATTTCAGCCACATTTAGACCTATATAATCAGTTAAAACTAAGGATTTAGATTCCTTTAATTTTTTCTCCAGTTCTTCTACAGATGCCTCTTTATCCTTTCTAGCCATTTATAACAACTCACCTCCCTATAATAACCGTCTACATTAAATTTGCAAGTTTATAAAAATAAAAGCCTGCCATAGATAGGCAGGATGATTTTAGATATGTTATCCAGTATGTATAACTATATCACACTGTTATAAAAACCTAACCTCAGCAGGTAAGTTTAAGTCATATCTGACCCCCACTATCTATGGTTAACTAATATTTAATTTTAACAAAACTAATCATAACACATTTTGTCAACCGATGTCAATAACTTATCTCCCAATCAGACTTAAAGCTGCATTAGAATCAATTTTAACTCCTGGACCCATTGTTGAAGATACAGTTATTGAAATAAAATATTTACCCTTCGCAGAAGCCGGCCTTTCTATCATTAAAACATCCATCAATTTCTTAAAGTTTTCAACAACTTCATCAACCTTAAAAGAAGCCTTACCAATTGGTAGATGCATATTACCTTCACTATCAACTCTATATTCTAACTTTCCAGCTTTAAATTCTTCGATTGATTCAGCTAAATCAAAGGTAACTGTTCCAGCCTTGGGATTCGGCATTAATCCTTTGGGACCTAATATCCTTCCCAATGGTCCTACCACACTCATCATATCAGGAGTTGCAATAGCTAAATCAAAATCCATCCAGCCTTCTTGAATTTTTTCAGCCAAATCTTCTTGTCCAACAAAATCTGCTCCTGCTTCTTCAGCTTCACGAGCTTTTTCTCCTTTGGCAAAAACAGCTATTGTAACTTCCTGTCCAGTTCCATTCGGCAAAACCAATGTTCCTCTTATATTCTGATCAGCATGCTTAGGATTTACACCCAACTTGGCCGAAAATTCAACTGTTTCATCGAAATTTGCGCTGGCTAAGTTTTTGACTAATTCAAATGCTTCCTTTGGATCATAAAACTTTTCCCTATCAACTTTTTGCAATGAATCTCTATATCTCTTACTTTTTTTAGCCATAAATTTTCCTCCTCTGTGGTTCAAGCGGCACTGCCTCCCACTTTTTTTAAAATTATTACTCTACTAAAATACCCATACTACGGGCTGTACCTTCAATCATACTCATTGCTGCTTCAATACTACCGGCATTTAAATCTTCCATTTTAGTTTCAGCTATTTCCTTAACATCTTCTTTGCTAACTGTTGCAACTTTATCTACATTAGGCTCACCAGAAGCTGTTTCAATACCTGCTGCCTGCTTTAATAAAATTGAGGCCGGCGGTGTTTTAGTTATAAAATCAAAACTTCTATCGGCATAAACCGTGATTTCTACAGGTATAATTGTGCCTGCTTTATCAGAGGTTTTTGCATTAAAGGCCTTACAAAAATCCATGATATTAACTCCGTGTTGACCTAAAGCTGGTCCTACTGGAGGAGCTGGATTAGCCTGTCCACCTGGAATTTGTAATTTGATGTTTCCTATAACCTTTTTTGCCATGATATTCTTCCTCCTTTCTTAACTCTTAAATTCATTATTCCACTTCTACCTGCGAAAAATCAAGTTCAACAGGAGTTTCTCTTCCAAACATTGACACCATAACCTTAACCTTTTGTTGCTGCAAGTGTATTTCCTGAACAGTTCCGATAAACTCTTCAAAGGGCCCATCTATTACCATGACATTGTCCCCCACTTCAAATTCCACAGTAATTTCTTTTTCTCGTAAACCCATACCTGAAAGGATATGGTTAATCTCCTCTTCCGCAAGTGGTAGTGGTTTTGTGCCACTACTTATAAAACCGGTTACACCTGGAGTATTCCTGACTACATACCACGTTTCGTCATCCATCTCCATTTGAATAATTATATAACCAGGAAAGATCTTTTTATCTACAGTAGTTTTCTTACCTTTCTTTCTCTTTATCTTCTCTTCTGTAGGAACTAATATTTCTTGGATCTTATCCTGCATACCAATGCTTTCAATTCGCTTTTCCAAATTAGCTTTTACTTTTTTCTCATGCCCAGAATAAGTATGTACTACATACCATTGAGTTTTGTCTTCCATAATTTAAGGACCCTGTATTGATAGGATCCTCACCTCCTTAATTACATTATAAAGGGAGTAATCAAATTTGATAATCCTAAATCAATAATTCCAATAAAAGTTATTAATACAGTAACTGTTATTAATACAACGATTGTGTAAGATTGTAAATCATTTTTGCTCGGCCAGTTAACCTTCCTTAATTCCAGCCTTACTTTTTTTAAAAAACCAGTGAATTTTCCTAAAAAACCTAATTTGGCCATAAAAATCACATCCTTCAATATAGTAATTTTTTAAATTAAAGCCCAGTGCTATTTGGTTTCACGATGTAAAGTGTGTTTTTGACAGTGCTTACAGTATTTCTTTATTTCTAATCTACCACGCATACTTTGTTTGTTTTTCGTGGTTGTATAGTTTCTATTTTTACATTCTGTGCATTCTAATTTTATTTTCTCACGCATGGTGCCACCTCCTCGGTCGGCCAGTATTCAAACCTGTTAACAAATCTATATTTATTATATTATTTTCTGGATATAACAGCCTTAATTACTTTATCATATCTCGCCTTAAAAGTCAACAGTTTTAAAAAGCATGTGCATTATGCACATGCTTCTTTTTTTATAACTTTTTTTATAACTTATTTTATCTATTTTTTTACAATAAATTACTCAACTATATCAGTTACAACACCAGAAGCCACAGTACGTCCGCCTTCGCGAATCGCAAATCTTAAACCCTCTTCCATAGCTATCGGAGTAATTAGTTCTGCATTCATCTCTATATTGTCGCCCGGCATTACCATCTCTACTCCCTCTGGTAAATATATCGTACCTGTTACATCTGTTGTCCTGAAATAAAATTGAGGCCTATATCCATCAAAAAATGGTGTGTGACGCCCACCCTCATCTTTCGATAATACATATACCTCTGCCTTGAACTTGGTATGAGGGTTTATACTGCCCGGCTCTGCTAAAACTTGGCCCCTCTCTATTTCCTCTCGCTTGACTCCTCTTAATAAGGCGCCTATATTGTCTCCCGCTACCGCTTCATCCAGTAACTTCCTGAACATCTCTACACCGGTCACTACCGTGCTCTCGGTCTCCTTGATGCCCACTATCTCTACCTCATCTTGAGGATGTAATGTGCCTCTGTCTACCCTGCCGGTCGCTACTGTGCCACGACCCTTAATTGAAAATATATCTTCTATCGGCATTAAAAAGGGCTGGTCACTGTCTCTTTCAGGCTCCGGTATATATGAGTCTACTGCCTCCATTAACTCCACTATCTTCTTGCCATATGGACCCTCTGGATCAGCATTCTCCAATGCCTTTAAAGCTGAACCTACTATTACAGGTATATCATCTCCTGGAAAATCATACTCATTTAGTAAGTCCCTTACTTCCATCTCTACCAGCTCTATTAACTCCTCATCATCTACCATGTCTGACTTGTTTAAAAATACTACAATGCTTGGTACTCCTACCTGGCGAGCTAATAAAATATGCTCCCTGGTCTGAGGCATAGGACCGTCTGCCGCTGATACAACTAAAATCGCTCCATCCATCTGGGCTGCACCTGTTATCATGTTCTTTACATAATCAGCATGCCCCGGACAATCAACATGAGCGTAATGTCTAGACTCTGTCTCGTATTCAACGTGGGATGTCGCTATTGTTATGCCTCTTTCCTTCTCTTCAGGGGCATTGTCAATTGAATCAAAATCCCTTACCTCAGCTCCACCATAATTGTTTAATACTGAGGTTATTGCTGCTGTTAGGGTTGTCTTGCCGTGGTCAACATGTCCGATAGTTCCAATATTAAGATGTGGTTTTGTCCTTTCAAATTTTTCCTTAGCCATTATATTCATCTCTCCTTTGTTAATATTGTAGGCCGGTGTTAACATTAATATTATTATATAGGTTATCTATAGACTTTATATCTCATGTTTTTCTAAAAAATCCTCTAACTTTCTTTTGACTCTTTGTAATGCATTATCTACAGACTTTACATGTTTATCTAAGGTATCAGCTATATCCTGATAAGATTTTCCATTTAAGTATTCCTGTAATACATCGAATTCAAGAGTGCTCAACATTTCACTGATCTGATCTTCAATTAAATCATATGTCTCTTTACTGACAAATAGTTCCTCGGGGTTATTAAGTTTGGTCCCCTTTAGAATGTCAAGAAGTGTTCGGTCTGATTCTTCATCATATATCGGTTTATTTAAAGACACATATGAATTTAGTGGTTGATGCTTTTGTCTGGTTGCAGCCTTAATAGCTGTAATGATCTGCCTGGTGATGCATAATTCTGCAAAGGCTCTAAAGGAAGCCAGACGATCAATTTTATAATCTCTTACGGCTTTGTATAAACCAATCATACCTTCCTGTACAATGTCCTCTCGGCCTGCCCCAACAAGAAAATAGGATCTTGATTTAGCCAAAACAAAATTTTTATATCTCTTAATCAATGCCTCTTCCGCTCGCGAATCCCCTTTGCGTATAATCTTAATTAGTTCGTCATCACTAAGTTGACTATAATCCTGGTAATCTACTTCTTGGGCATATGTGTTCAACCAGAATCCCTCCTTATTTAATACATTAATATTATACTGTTTAAAACTTTTTTAGTCAAGGACTATATTGTATTCCTTTGTCTATTAGCTTCAAACAAAAGAATACCTGTTGCTACAGACACATTTAATGAACTAAAGTTATTCTGCATAGGTATTTTGACTAGGAAATCACACTTTTGTTTGGTTAGTCTACTCAAACCACTACCTTCATGACCAACTACCAGAACAACCTTGCCAGAAAAACCATGTTCATAATATTTTTTATGGCCGGATATATCTGCCCCAGTTACCCAATAATTATTGTCTTTTAAAAAATCTATAGCTCTATTAACATTAATAACTTCTATTAATTTTATGTTCTCAATAGCTCCTGCAGAAACTTTATCCACTGTAGCTGTAATACCACAGGCTCTATCCTTGGGATAAATTATACCATCAACACCTGCTGCATAAGCAGTTCTAATAATTGCTCCAAAATTATGTGGATCCTGAATATGATCTAAAATTAATAATAAAGGGGCCTTTTCCCTCTTTGATAAATAATTTATTGTCTGTTTTAAATTATATTTTTTAAGTTGGGAGGTCAAAGCAATAACTCCCTGGTGATTATCAATCTCTGCTTTTTTATCCATCTTGTATTTATTCAAAAACTCTATTTTAATATTTCTATCTTTAGCTTTACTTATTATTTGACCTATTTTATCACCTCTTAAGCCTTTTTGTAAGTATATTTTATCAATTTCTTTGTTCATATTTATTAATTCAATAACAGGATTTTTGCCTTCCACATTTCTCATTACTTATTTTCCCTCTCCTTAATTTGATCTATTTTTCCACAGGATAAATCTCCTTCTGGACATTCTCCATCCATCTCACAGGGAGGACCAGCATTTTCAAAAATAACAGGTGCCACTTTTTTAACTTCTTTTAACATTTGATTAGCTATACTTCTGATTTCCCACTGAGCACGATTACAGGTTCTTAACCTTATAAAATGGATAAGAGAACGAGCATTATATGAAATAACAATATTGGTCTTAATTGTGGGCAGTATAAATCTAGCATCTTCTTTGGGTATGCCTAATTCAATCAATTCGAGATAAGTCTTTTCTAATTCTGCCATCTTTTCTTTATATATCTGATATGCTTTTTTATTTTTTTTTATTTTAGGTGGTGTAATATAGCTAAAATCGTCTTCGGTCACATATCTCTGCGATCTCTGACTGTAGGAGGTTCCTATTCTTTGCCTAACAATTTGGTGAGAAGTAACTCGACTACAACGAACATGAAAGAAAAAATAAGTATGTTCAAGGGTAGAAGTATGGCCCATCTGCATAACCTTTTTAACTAAATTCTCAACTTCTTTTTGGGACATTTCCTGATTAAGCTGAACTGCACCTTTTTTGGAATAACATAGGCGTGCAGCAGTGGCCACATTCCTCTCAGGGTTTTCTGTGAAATCAATCAATTCTACCTTGGGTTCGACTTCCATTTTGCTCCCCCTTAATTTATTATTTCCCACTCTGTTCCACGCGGAGTATCATGAACCTTGATACCCAATTTATTAAGATCATCTCTAATTTTATCAGCAAGTTCCCAGTTTTCATTTGCTCTAGCTTCTTTTCTTAACTCTAAAACATATTCTACCAGCTCACTGTATCTATCAGAACTTAATGAACTACTGCTCGACTCTAATGTCAATCCGAAAATTTCAAACAGTTCATTAAAAGTTTTATATATTTCCTTCAGATCTTCTAATAATTTTGAATTTAATTTAAGTTCAGAGTTGTTAACAACTTTATTGATCTCAGTCGCCATTTCATGTAGTATACCAATTGCTTGAGCACTATTAAAGTCATCATCCATAGCCGCAAAATATTTTTCTTCTTTTCCTTTTATAAATTCAAGCAGTTGATATGTTTGTTTTTTATCTGAATCAGTTGGTGACTGTTTTAAAATATTTTTTAAAGAATTTTTAGTATTAACTAATTTTTCCAGACTTTTATTACTGTTTTCTATTTCTTCATCACTGAATTCTATAGGACTCCTATAATGTTTTGTTAAAATAAAATACCTGAGTTGATCTGCAGAATATTTTTCCAAAAGCTTTCTGGTAGTATAAAAGTTGCCCAATGATTTAGACATTTTATCACCACTTAAGTTAACTGTTCCATTATGCATCCAGTATTTTGCAAACGGTTTAACTCCACTGTATGCTTCAGATTGAGCAATTTCGTTCTCATGATGAGGAAATATCAAATCTGTTCCTCCTCCATGAATGTCAAAACTGCTGCCCAGCTTTTTAATCGACATAGCGGAACATTCAATATGCCAGCCTGGCCATCCCCTCCCCCAGGGGCTATCCCATGCAATTACCTCAGGATCTTCAACATTTTTCCAGAGGGCAAAATCAAGTGGGTTTTTCTTATCACTTTCAATCTTCTTACGTGTTCCTGCAATCATCTGTTCTAAATCTCTACCGGAAAGTTTTCCATAATCTTCAAACTCTTCTACACTAAAATATACATTTCCATCTGCAATATAAGCATAACCTTTATCGATTAGAGTTTGAACCATTTTTTGAATCTGATCTATGTTATCTGTTGCCTTACAGTAGTGATCAGCTTTTTTTATATTGAGTGCCTCAATGTCTTCTAAAAAGGCCTGTTCATACTTATATGCTAAAGCCATTGGCTTCATTTCTTCCAGTTCAGCTCTGGCAATAATTTTTTCATTAATATCCGTAAAGTTAGAGATATAAGTAACATCATAACCTTTGAATTCTAGATATCTTCTTATTACATCATAATTAATAGCACCTCTAACATGCCCCAGGTGAGAATAATTTTGAACAGTAAGCCCACAAACATACATTCGTACTTTTTTATCTTCTATAGGTTTGAACTCTTCTTTTTTTCTGGTTAATGTATTGTATACTTTAAGCAAGTTGGGACACTCCTTTCTGTAAAAACTTCTCCTCATAATTTTCACAATTGAGGAGAAGTTATGTTTTTATTTATTTTTTATCTCTCATCATGAGGGCTTTATCTAATCTGTTGATTGTTTCTTCAATGCCCAATATATATATGACATTTTTCATTTCAGGTCCCGAATCCATGCCAGTTAAAGCCAATCTGGTGGGGTGATAAACAGTTCTACCACCTACGGGCAGTTCTTTAATCAACTCCGAAAATACAGTGCTGATCTTTTCAGGCTTAAATTCATCTAAATCTATTAGTTTTTTCTTGAGGTTTGTAAAGACCAATTCCACACCCTCTTCTTGAAATTCCTTTACAGCTTTCTTTTTATCTTCAAACTCTAATTTTTTAAAAAATAACTCTGCTTCTTCAGGAATTTGACTCAGATAATCTACTCCTGTGCGGGATACTCCTATTACCTTTTTTAACCATTCATAATTTTTCTCTACAAATACCTCGTCTATAAAACCTGCTTCTTTTAAATAAGGTATTGACAACTCTACTATATAATCTAAATCGGCCTCCCTAATATATTTTCCATTAACCCAGTTCAGTTTATCAATATCAAAAACAGCTGCACTTTTATTAATATCGTTGAGTTCAAAATTTTTGATTATCTCATCTCTCGTGAGGATTTCTTTATCATCCGGAGGAGACCAACCCAAAAAAACAAGAAAGTTAAATAAAGCTTCTGGCAGATAACCTTTTTCTCTATATTCCCCGATGTAAACATCATCATCTTCACTTCTTTTTTTCAATTTAGCCCTATCACTATCCAATATCAAAGGTAAATGTGCAAATTTAGGTACTGGAAAGTCAAGTGCTTCATAAATTAATATTTGTTTGGGTGTATTAGATAAATGATCTTCACCTCTGATAACCTCGGTGATCTTCATCAAGGCATCATCTATCACCACTGCGAAATTGTAGGTGGGCATACCATCAGATTTAAAGATTATAAAATCGTCTAGAACTGATGTATTGAATGTAACGTCACCTCTAATCTCATCATTTACCACAATATCTTTATCTTCTTCTGTTAACCTATATCTGATAACCGGTTCTCGTCCTTCTTCAATATATTTTAGTTCTTCCTCCCGGCTTAAATTACGACAGTGCCCATTATATTTAGGCATATCTCCTCGCGCCAAGGCATCTTTTCTCATTTGCTCAAGTTCTTCTTCACTACAATAACATCTATATGCCTTACCCTTTTTTAATAACTTTTCAGCATATTTTTGATATAGGACAAGTCTTTCTGATTGTCGGTAGGGACCATATTCACCACCAACACTAGCCCCTTCATCAATGTCTATACCTAACCAGTCCAGCTCTTTTATAATAATATCTTCAAACTCTTTGGTTGATCTTTTTTGATCAGTGTCTTCAATTCTTAATATAAGCTTACCATTATTCTTTTTTGCCCATAGCCAGTTAAAAAGGGCTGTTCGCATATTACCTATATGAATTTTACCCGTTGGGCTGGGTGGAAATCTTAAGCGCATCTCACTCATTAAAAGCTCCTCCTTAATTCTTATGAAAATTATTAGATTTGAACCTAAAAATTATTAAATTCTAATCAATTTAAATTACACTGGTTCCAATTGATAGTTGCTCATGTCCATCAACTAAAGCATGTCCGAATTTACCAAAGATTGCAACCGATATATATTCAGGACCCCTGACCACAGCTATCTTAAATCCTCCACCCAGGCCTGGATTGATCAAAGCCAGTTGAATATATGCATCTTTGACTGCATTTGATACTGCTGATTTCTCCCGGGAATTCTCAGCAATAACACCCCTTGCTATAGCTGCTACAGTCGTACTTTCCCTTAGTTTTACCGGTAGCTTTTCTGAATTGGCTCCAGTTTGGGTAATAGCTCCTTTATATCCATATCCCTTAATCTTTTCCAACCAGTATTCTTCATATTCTCTACTTCTTGTCATGGAGAGATATATAGCAGCACTTTCTGGATTTATATTCTTTTTTTCCACCTCTAATTCTTCTCCGTCTTTCATATAACCAAATACAATATCATCTGCAGTTACAATCCCGACCAGTTTATTATTTTTATTAATCACCGGCATTCCGCCAATTTGATTATCAGATAATAACCTAGCTGCTTTTTGTACAGTATCTGATTCTTTAATAGTTATTACATTTTTCGACATATAATCATTTATTTTCCCTTTGATGTGATGATTACTTATTAAATCTCCGTCCGTTAAAATTCCTACAATCTTCCCATCGTCAACAACTACTAATCTACCTATCTTATTGATAGATAATACCTTCTCGGCTTCTGATACGGTCATATTAGTTTCAATTGTAATGGGGTTTTTAGTCATAATATCTTTAATCAACATAATTTATATTCACCTACTCTTTTGCTAAATTATTGTATTAACTCTGATATTAACACTACTGCCTGTGCACCAATACCTTCTGTTCTGCCCAAAAAACCAAGCCCTTCCGTCGTTGTTGCCTTTAAATTTATCTGTGATTTTTCTATCCTCAGTAGACTGCTTAATTTTTCTTCTATTACATCTTTATATGTTTTAATTTTGGGTTTTTGGGCTATGAGTACCAGATCTGTATTTATTAATTTATAATTATTATCTAACATAATATCTACTACATCATTAAGTAATTCAGTACTTCTTATATTTTTATACTTAATCTCAGTATCTGGAAACATTTCTCCTATATCTCCCTTACCCATTGCACCTAAAAGAGCATCAATTAAGGCGTGAATAAGAACATCAGCATCTGAATGGCCCTTTAATCCGGCTTTATAATTTATCTTAACTCCTCCCAAATATAAGGGGGTATCTTTTTTAAACTTGTGCACATCAAAACCTATCCCCACTCTCATTTTTGTCTCTCCTGTCATTTGCTCCTACTTTTTAAGATATTTTCTGCAAGTGCAATATCAATAGGAGTTGTTATTTTTATATTGTCATATGAACCTATAATAATCTTAACTTTTTTATTCATCAATTCAATTAAATAAGCATCATCTGTTATATTTTTATCAAAAATATTAGTCTGATGGGCTTCTTTTATTAAATCATAATTGAAAGCCTGCGGGGTTTGTATAGAAATCAAATTATCCCTATTTACAGTTTTTACAACATAATTATTATGATCTTTTATCTTAATAGTGTCCTTAACTTTAACCCCGGTTGTCACCGCTTCTTCTATTTCTAAAGCACCAATCACTTTATTAAGTATATCATTTGTTATTAAAGGTCTTACCCCATCGTGAATAATTATATAGTCAGTTTCGTCAGGAGCAGCTTTTATACCATTAAACACAGAATCCTTTCTGCTTGCACCACCAATTATAGTCTGAATCTTACTTTTTTTATCATTTAATAATTTTAATACATTTTTTTCAAATTTTTTTGCCTGACCTGTTTGTAAAACTAAGATGACTTTGTTGATAAATGAATTATTAATAAACGTCTCTAAGGTATGATAAAGCACCGGCTTACCCGCCAGTTTAATATATAATTTATTTTCTCTTGTCTGCATCCGGCTACCTGATCCAGCCGCTGGAATAATTGCACTAATATACATTGTAAATCTCCTTCTTATATTCAAATATTAACTATTGGTATTCGGTTTTGCAAAAATCATACGTCCTGCAGCGGTTTGTAAAATACTGGTAACCATTACTACTATATCTTCATCCATGTATTCTACCCCATTATCCACTACGATCATCGTTCCATCATCTAAATATCCAATACCCTGACGATCTTCCTTACCTTCCTTAATAACCTTGACATCCATTTCTTCACCGGGTAACACAACCGGTTTAACAGCATTAGCGAGCTCATTGATGTTTAATACAAAAACACCCTGTAACTCTGATACTTTATTTAAGTTAAAATCATTGGTTACTATTTTAGCTTTATACTCCTGGGCCATCTTGACTAACTTACTATCCACTTCCGGAATATCTTCATAATTTTTTGCCACAATATCAACATCAATTCGATTATCTTTCTGCATTTTTTTTAAAATATCCAAACCTCTTCTACCTCTATTTCTCTTTAAACCATCAGAGGAATCCGCAATATGGCGTAGTTCTTCTAAAACAAATTCAGGAATCATCAACTTTCCTTCTACAAATCCAGTTTGACAGATATCATATATTCTCCCATCAATTATTACACTAGTATCAAGAATTTTTTTGGTTAAATCTTTGTTTTTATTACTTGAAAAAAATTTTTTGTTTTCAAAAAGCAGATCAAATATATCATTAAATTTATAAATTGCAAGAGTTAACCCCAGATATATGAATATGACATTTATCAGAATCTGTAAAGATAACCCCAGGCCTGGTATGGAAGAAATTGAAAAAGCAAGATTAATAAGAGAACCAAATATGAGTCCAATTATAATACCTAAAAAGGAAATTATGATCTTTTTCCAGGAAAGCTCTTTTAGCTTATAATCAAAGTTTAAAATAAGGTCAAGTAATTTTTCCAGTAAGAAAAAAATTAAAAAATAACCAATAATAGCACCTATAATAATTCCAATAAATTGTTTGCTTATTAAAAACCTCCCAATATTAGAGGTTGAAAAATCTATTTTCTCTGCAACTCCTAACATAACAATACTGTTGTATCCTATAACAGCACCAATTAACCCCAAAATTATTTTAACGATTTTTTTCAGCATTTATTATCACCTCCCCTAGCTGTATCTATAATTTAATTTTCGTTAATTTCTATGTCCACCTCCTTTAAACTAATCATCATCATTATTTACATTTGGATTATTTTCTAAAATATTATCAATCTTTTCAACAACATCTTCTTCTGGCATATCTTTAGCTAAAACTAACTCACTAATTAATATTTTTCGAGCATTACTTAACATTTTCTTTTCCCCGGTAGATAAACCTTTTTCCATATCTCGAATGGTTAAATTTCTAACAACTTCTACTACTTCATATATATCACCGGTTTTTAGTTTTTCCATATTTGCCCTATATCTTCTGTTCCAATTTTGTGACATCTTGCTCTTTTCACCCTTTAAGAGATGAAATACATTTTCTGCCTCTGACCCATTGATAACATCTCGAATACCTATTTCTTCTACTTTATGAACAGGAATCATAACCTTCATTTCGCCTATAGGCAGTTCCATGATATAGTATTTCCTCTCTTCTCCCAGAATCTTTTTTATCTCAATATCAACAATAGTACCTGCTCCATGATTTGGATAAACTACTCTATCTCCTTTATCAAAAATACTTTCTGCCATCTTATCAACCTTCCTTTATTATCTTTTTTAGATGTGCCTGTCAAGTAATACTTGATCTCTCAATCTCCTCAGTCCATCTTTAATGGCCTGAGCTCTAACCTCTCCAACACCTTCTACTTCATCTAATTCATCTAATGAAGCAACATTAATTTCATTTAGATCTCCAAATTCTTCAATAATATTTTCAATAACCGGCATCGGCAGTCTTGGTATCTTTTTTAAAATCCTGTATCCTCTTGGATCTATGATTAAATCCAGTGAATTAACATTACCACCATGTCCTAAAATGCTTCTTATTTCTCTTGTTGTTAGCATATCATCTTTATTAAGCTCTCTTAATTCTTTGATGATATCTTCAGCTGCAACCTCATCTGCAAGTTTTTCTTCTGCGATATAATCCTTAATCAATAACTTGTTTTCTTCTTCTACACTCATTACTAATTCTTCCAGCTGCATTTCAATTAAACGACCTTCATTGCCAAGTTCTAAAATATATTTTTCGATTTCATTTTTAATTTTCAAAACCATCTCTGCTCTTTTTATAACAGTAACCACATCTGCAATAGTAACCAAATTTTCAAATTCTAAAGCACTTAAATTTATTAAGGTCTGGTCAAAAACTTTTCTATACTTCTCCAGGGTTTGCACAGCTTGATTGGCTTTGGAAAGTACAACCCTGATTTCTTCCAAGACATGTTTTTTTTCATTTTTATATAAAGTAATTATGTCTCTTCTCTCTGAAATTGCTATTACTAAATTGGAAGTTTGTTTGGCAACCCTTTCTGCGGTTCGATGCCTTGCGCCTGTTTCACTTGACTTAATGGTGGGGTCAGGAATAAGAAGTGCATTGGCATAAAGAATATTTTTTGCTTCTGCATCAAGAACAATTGCGCCATCCATCTTACCTAACTCATAAAGATTTGTAGAAGTTAGCAGAACATCTATCTTAAATCCACCATCCACCAAGCTCTTAATGACGTCATTATTTTCTGCTAATATGATCAATCCACCGGTTTTAGCTTTTAATATATTCTCCAGGCCTTCCCTAAAGGCGGTTCCAGGAGCTATCAATTCTAATATTTCATTTAACCACTCTTCATGTTCCTGCACTGGGTTGCTCTCCTTTTTTAAAGTAATAATAAAAATAAGTTACTAATAATTAAAATACATATCAAGTGCTTCTTTTAAGTTTTTAATCTCAACAATATTAACCTCAAAATCAAATTCCCTCTTCTTAATATTGCCAGCCGGGACAATAATATTTTTGAAACCAAGTTTTTTTAACTCTGTAATTCTTTTTTCGAAATTATTAACAGCCCTAACCTCCCCTGTTAATCCAACTTCACCTATCACGGCTGTTTTAGAATCAATCGGATAGTCACTAACACTAGAAATTACGGAAAATATAATCCCCAAATCTATTGCGGGTTCACTAGCTGAAAGGCCACCTGTAATATTAATATGAACATCACTAACCTTAAAGTTAAAACCAAGCTTTTTCTCTAATACAGCCAGTAAAATAGATAACCGTTTTTTATTGATACCTGTAGTTAATCTCTGGGGGGTTGCATAAGCTGTATCAGTTACAAGAGCTTGAATTTCGATCAAGATAACTCTATTACCATCTATTATCGGAACTATAGTTGAACCACTCGCATTTTCAGGCCTTTCACTAATAAATATCTGTGAGGGATTTTTCACTTCTTTTAAACCTTTTTTCTCCATTGTAAAAATGCCCATCTCATTTGTAGAACCAAACCGGTTTTTTAAACCCCGCAGTATGCGGTAAGAATAATTCTGATCCCCTTCCATCTGTAAAACAGTATCAACAATATGCTCTAAAACCTTAGGCCCGGCTAATTCACCATCTTTGGTGATATGTCCTATCATAATAATTGGTAAATTTGTTTGTTTGGCTGTTCTGAACAAACTTGCAGCAATTTCCTTAATCTGCTTAATACTGCCGGCTGAAGAATTTATCTGGGGATGTTTAACGGTTTGAATTGAATCTATAATCACTAAATCAAAGTCTTTTTCTGCAATTATAGCCTGAATTTTTTCATAATTGATTTCAGAAAGAATAAAAACTTTTTTATGTATTAACTCCAACCTTTCTGCTCTCATCTTAACTTGACTAAGGGATTCTTCTCCAGTAATATACAACACATTTTTATTGTGTATGGCTAAAAGGAAAGCCACCTGCAAAATCAAGGTGGATTTACCAATCCCTGGAGAACCCCCTATTAATATTAAGGACCCTTCCACAATACCTCCTCCTAAAACTCTGTCAAATTCTGTTAAAGTTGTAGGAAAACGATTTTTCTTGGATCCTTTAATCTTATCCAGAGATTCAATTTTAGGCAATTTATCATCTTTAAGTTTTAAACTCCTATTTTTTTTTATTTCTTCAGGGGTAACTTCTCTGATAGAATTCCATTCACCACAATTGGGACATTTCCCTGCCCAATTTTCAGTTTTATAACCACAATTTTTGCACATATAGGTCTTTGCATTTTTTGACATTATAATTCTCCAGTTAAATACATTCTAATTATATTCAATTAATACAATTATACCATTTTTAAACACTTATTACAAGATAAGAACCCAGCTGTTAAACTGGGTTCAATTCAGTCTTATTTTACTTTGTTAAAAACTAATTTATCTTCTTTTTGATCAACATTTACCTTGTCACCTTCACCAATATCACCACTTAATATATGCTCCGATAACTTATTTTCTACAAGTCTCTGTATAGCACGTCTTAGAGGTCTTGCCCCAAATTCAGCGTCATATCCTTCATCTACTAATTTAGACTTGGCCTTTTTGCTAATTTCTATTTTAATATCTTTTTGATCAAGTCTATCCTGTAATTCCCTAATCATAATTTCTATAATCTTAGAAATATGCTCCTTATTTAGGGAGTGGAATACAATTGTTTCATCCAGCCTATTAAGAAATTCAGGTCGGAATGTTTTTCTCAACCTGGTCATAACATTATCTTTCATATTATCGTATTCAGCAGCTTCATCCTCTTCTGCCGCAAAGCCTAGCTGAGACTGTTTTTTGATATAATTAGCCCCTACATTAGATGTCATGATTATTACGGTGTTTTTAAAATCAACTTTTCGTCCATGGGAATCTGTTAAAGCCCCATCTTCTAAAATCTGCAGCAATATATTGAAAACTTCAGGGTGTGCCTTTTCGATTTCGTCAAAGAGTATTACAGAGTATGGTCTTCTCCGGACTGGCTCAGTAAGTTGTCCACCTTCCTCATGTCCTATATAACCGGGAGGGGAGCCAACCATTCTGGATACAGAATGTTTCTCCATATATTCAGACATATCAATTCTGATCATTGCATCCTCATCATCAAACATAGCCTCCGCTAAAGTTCTGGCTAATTCTGTTTTTCCTACTCCAGTTGGTCCTAAAAAGATAAAAGATCCGATAGGCCTTTGAGGATCCTTAAGCCCTGCTCGAGCCCTTCGAACTGCCTGTGATACTGCCTTGATTGCTTCATCTTGACCCACAACCCTTTTATGAAGTAGTTTTTCAAGTTTTAATAATTTTTTAGTTTCGGTTTCTTCTAATTTTGTAACTGGTATGCCGGTCCAACTTGAAACTATTTGAGCAATATCCTCAACTTGAACAACGGTATTATTATTATTCTTTTTTTGTTTCCACTCGCCTTTTATATCCTTTAACTTTGTTTTTAATTCTTTTCCTTTATCCCTTAACTGAGCTGCTTTTTCAAACTCCTGATTTTTAACAGCTGATTCTTTTTCTTTTTCCAATTCTTCTATTCTTTCATTTATTTCTCTTAATTTTTTTGGTCTTGTATTATTTCTTAAACGAACTCTGGAAGCTGCTTCATCCATTAAGTCAATTGCCTTATCAGGTAAAAATCTATCGGTAATATATCTATGGGATAAATTTACGGATGCTTCTATTGCTTTATCGGTTATTTTAACTTTATGGTGAGCCTCATAAGCATCTCTTAAACCTTTTAGAATTGCAATGGATTGTATGATAGTATTTTCGTTTACCATTATAGATTGGAACCTTCGTTCTAAAGCAGCATCTTTTTCAATATATTTTCTATATTCATCAAGGGTTGTTGCACCGATAGCCTGCAGTTCTCCACGTGCCAGAGCGGGCTTGAGAATATTAGCTGCATCAATAGCTCCTTCTGCTGCACCTGCTCCTACAAGAGTATGCATTTCATCTATAAATAATATCACTTCACCATTCTCTACAATCTCAGACATTAAAGACTTTAAGCGTTTTTCAAATTCACCTCTGTATTTGGATCCTGCTACCAAAGAACTTAAATCCAAAGCTACTACCCTTTTCCCAATCAGAATTTCAGGCACATTTTCATCTACAATACTTTTAGCCAGACCTTCTATAATAGCAGTTTTGCCAACACCTGGTTCACCAATCAAAACAGGATTGTTTTTTGTTCTGCGGCTGAGTACCTGAATAACTCTTTTGATCTCTTTTTCTCTGCCAATCACCGGATCTAATTTGTCTTCTGCAGCCATCTCAGTTAAATTCCGGCTATATTTATCAAGTTCAGGTGTGTCACTTTCTTCAACTTCTTTACTTTTAGCCTGACTTTCATTAAGTATCTGTAATATCTCCTTTTTAAGCTTATCTAAATCTACTCCAAGTTCCTGTAAAATTCTGACAGCTACACCTTCACCTTCACCTATCATACCAAGTAAAATGTGTTCTGTGCCAATATAACTATGGTTTAAATCCCTGGCCTGTTCCATAGAGAGATTTAAAACTTTTTTACTACGCGGAGTTAAACCAATTGTACCCTTAACTTTGTTTTTCCCTTTTCCAATAATCGATTTTATAACATCTATAATTTGACTCTCTTTTAAGTCTGCCTGTTCAGAAAGAACCTTAGCAGCAATACCCTTCTTTTCTTTAACTAAACCAAGTAGTATATGTTCTGTCCCTACATAGTTATGATTTAATTTCTTCGCTTCAGATTCAGCCATAGCGATAACCCTTCTGGCCCGTTCTGTAAATTTTCCAAACATTATATTTGTCCTCCTTTGCGATTTATTTCTGTCTGAATTAGCTCAGCTCTTTTTATATCTCTTGCTGAAGTATCTATTTTTTCCCCAATAAGACTCTGTAAATGAGCAGGTCTAATAATTATAAATAGCCTTTTCAATAAGAGAGGGGAAATCTCTTTTTCCTTAATAATGTCCATTTCCCTCCCTAGCTTAACATAAGAAAGCAGTTCCATCGCTTCATTTGTGGAAATACTATAGGCATGTTTTAGTTGTCCATAAGCCCTCATTATTTTATCTTTTATAAAGACAGGCCTGTTTTTATATAATTTTTCACGTGCATTTTTTTCCTGTTTTATCACATGTCTTATTACACTCTCTAAATTTTCAATAATATCTTCTTCTTTTTTCCCGAGGGTTATTTGATTTGATATCTGATAAATATTACCAGCTGATTCACTGCCTTCTCCATAAATCCCTCTCACAGTCAATCCCAGTTTGCCTACAACTTCAAATAATCTAGTCATATTGCTGCTTAGATTTAAAGCTGGAATATGAACCATAACTGAAGCCCTAAGACCTGTACCTAGATTGGTAGGGCAGGCAGATAGATAACCCCATTTTTTTGAGAATGCATATTCTGTTTTTGATTCAATCAGATCATCCATTGCATCCGCAATTACCCAAGCTCTCTTTATTTCCAAACCAGGTAAAAGTACCTGTATTCTAAGATGATCCTCTTCATTAACCATTATACTTAACTCTTCACTTTGATCAAAAAATAAAGTCTTTCCATATCCATTCTGAGCAAAATCAGGACTGCTCAAGTTTTTTTCTACAAACATCATCCGCTGTAGGGGTGTCTTTTTTTTAATTTCAATATAATTAAATTTATAACTTTGACCGGCAACTT